>Ga0209208_10007364_pt1 | contig 14930 bp, 8 predicted proteins | sample S1TSphfallax_3_FD_187694 | JGI IMG/M metagenome (GOLD analysis project Ga0209208, IMG submission 187694) | Host-associated microbial communities from peat moss isolated from Minnesota, USA - S1T2_Fd - Sphagnum fallax MG (SPAdes) (version 2) | ecosystem: Host-associated > Plants > Peat moss >...
TACCATTTGTCCATGATCGCCCAACTTGTTCTTCTTTGCCTACCACATCTTTTTTGAAAAACCCTAACTTCAAAGCCCTTGTCTCCTCCACATGTGATGCAAGACTATTTTCTTCTTCCTCATCAAGCAAATAACCTAAAAAACTATTAGGTACATGATCCCCCACACTCATAGGGGAGAAATGTGGAATTGTAGAAACTGGATGAACTATTATAGGAGCTGCTACAAGTGGGCAAGCTCCTGCAATTGCATTACAAGGAGAATTCATGATGTCAAATGTACTAAACGCTAAGCTCTATGTTTTTTGGATTTTTTTGACAATCTTTGCTCTTTGGAGACTCTAAAGTGTATTTTGCTCTCTGGAATCTTTGGGTTTTCTATGGGCGCTACACCATTTTTCACAACCCTATTAAGTGTCAAGGTTTTTTTGAGTCATGAAGTAAGAAATTTTTTTTTGCCTTGCATTATTCACCACACTCACGATCAAGCTCACGCAAAGCGATTAAAAAGTTCATTTATGCACGATCGTTGCATTGATAGGCTAACTATAAGAATATTAGCCCACATTGGCCTATCGTTAACCTTCTTTTTGTGTCATGTGCATGGGCTACCTAATGTTTGTAGGGAGCCACCAAGTCCCAAGCATGTACCTAGCACCCAACTCCTTTTCTTTGTATTCTTTGGGTTTTAACTTTAAATTGAATGTTAATTAAGGAAAGCCTTAAGTGTAATGTAATTGAAAACATGGTGTTCACAAAATAAGCACCCGCCCAAAACAAAGCTGAAAGACATTTTACTTTAGGAATGCCCTGCTTGCCATGGGGAAGAAAAATAATTACAAGTTAACATTTTGAAAAATGAAATGCATGAAAAGGTGAAACTCAGGATGATGATAAATTTGGTTTTGGACAAAAGAAAATTCAAAATGATTATCAATTTCTAAAAAGAAAAAACATGGGGAATATTGTGGGCAAATCAATGGTTGGAAAGGATTTGAATTAATGCAATTTCCCTTAATCAAATTCCAATCTTGGAAGTAGAAATAACTAGATAATAACACAAAATTGTTGGAAGCACGAAAACTACCATGACCAAAACTTTATAGTGAACACAAAATTTAGGAAAAACTATGACAAAACATCCATAAAATTATAACCACAAGTTCTATTGAAGAAAACAATGTTGCATTCACTATTTGATTTGAAATCCCTAACCCCACCCTTGCCAAATTGTCAAGATCTGGTAACTAGGTTTTATTATTGAATATATTGGTTCAATTTATATATTGACACGCTCCCAAACCCCTTAAGGGACTCAAATGTGAGTCCTAAACAGAAAACATCAAAAGAGTAAGGAGTCGGGGCATGCTCCCTGGCTCGCAGCACTTTGGAGGGGTAGAGGGGCATGCTGAAGCTCCGGGATCGGACTATGAAGAATTGACAAGTTTCACTTACTCACAGACATGCCTGCACAAAACCAATACAAGGTGATTAGTGCATAGTTAGAACACTTTTGATGGCAAGACGAACCACGGGCAATTCGGACTCACAAGATTCACCATAGCCCAGACTTGGGGGAAGCCACCACCTTCCCCCTTACAATACACTTTGTGCCTCTCCACGAGGCCCACATCCAAATGGCATTTTGTCCCAGGACTCCCAGGTGAAAGTCCCGAAATTGCCAGAATTAGGATTCCCGCGACTTTGGGGGCCCATAACTTTGCATGCAAACTTCAAATTGAGATGAGGTTTGAAGCAAAGTTGTGGCCCTCATTGAGAGCTTTTCAACAATATGTTGCACGCCACCTGCACGCAAGTAAATCGGGTTGATTCCCAACTTTTAGTGGTCGAAAATCAAACTACAAATTTGACTTTTGGCCTTTCTTTTGTCCATAACGTATGTTTCAGGTGTTCAAATGGGTCATGCAAGCCCATTTTAGACATCTAGGTTTCAATAACTTTCCAATGGTATAAAGAACTCTTCAATCCATTTGGTTTTGGCCCCTGCAATCGCTCTCTAAACATTCAGGAATCCACCAAGACTCCAACTCCCAATGTGGAGTTGCCTTGGGAGTGTGAAGGTCTATTCCCTCACACTCTCTTGCACTCTTGGGAGCATGTGGCATGACTCCCGGGCTTCCCTCTTGGCCCACAACCTTACAACCCTTTGCCTTGGTCATGAGCCCAAGGCTAAGGTTGCGACATATATTGCCTTGAAATCATATTCCAATAATAGTAACAACCAATGAGCAATACGTCCAAAGACCCATGGTTTTCCATAAAGTACACCAATGTAATGTGATCAATCATATGCACATCTTCCCCCCCTAAATAGTTATCTATTACTTGAACTTATGCAAAACATATATCATTGTTAAGGTTTGTAATGATTAAGTAGTCAACAAATGTACACAATTAGTTCATCATATTTATTAGTCACATTATTTGCTAACATAGCCCTTATTGCCAAAAATGAAGCATTGGTATGAACTTGGAACTCCATTTACCAATTTGAATAATTAGAATTGGAGCTTGCACATATCAAATCTTAATTGGCTCCCATGTTTTTAGGCATTCTTATGTCCATTCAAATGTTTCTGATTTGCGCATTAACTTGGTTATAAGAACCATGATAATAAAAGAAATTTTATGAAACATTTTTAGAATTGAACCAATTCAATAAAATTTTATACCATACATGTCTACCAAGGTAGGCCGAATTTTAATTTGAAAAAAATGTTTAATAAAAAATTGGAAAATGTGTTTAATTCTTGAAAAAAAAGTATAAAAATTACCTAAATGTTTCAAAAAGTGTATGCCATAAACATTGTTTGGTTTCATGAAAAAATTAATAACATTGAAATATTCAATGCAATGAAAGTAGATTTAAGCATACAAGGAACACAAATAAACATTCAGAGTTGTGACCATTCATATAACCAAATTGAACCAAATAAAGAAAAAATTGAAATTAAGTATCAATCAAGTTGAGGACACAATTTTCTTCTATGTGAAGATTAGCTAGACATTGGTTCATATTATCTTCTACTTCAACATCCTAATAAGTATCAAGTATGTTTTCAGGATTGAAACCTTTTGAATCAACATTTATCCCCATATTTGCAAACAAAGAATTGACCATATTAGTATGCATAACCTCAATTTGCAATCAAATGATTTTAAAATCCTATAATGCTCCCATTTCGATTTAATCATCTCTTGATGTAAACCCAAATACTCACTCATATGACTCCCATAACCATATGAGTACCATTTCACACAATGTGAATAAATCAACTTTGTGGGCAAGTTTATTGCTTCCAACTACTCTTACATATTACTTGTTAACCATGTTTTGAAGTAAGAAGCAAATGCACACTTTAAAGGTTGATATAAAATAACATCACAAGGTTGTAATTTGGATGTGCAATTTGTGAACACAAATAAAAGACAAATGTTGGGGGTTTTTTTTTTCATCCAATCCTAAAATTTGGATGATTGATAAACATTCTAACAATCAATGGACCAAACCTTCTTTTGGTCATTGGGTAAATTTAATCATTCTCGTTCTAATTGAAAATAATGAACCAAATTCATTTCACAAATTGTTAGCATGTATGTAGGTTTGACCAATGATTATTAGACACAACTAATGTAAAGCCACTATGATCCACAACCCTTTTCGCATTGAGGCTTTTTGGCAATGACCTATTTGTCTTACCTTTGTAAACAACTTGAAAAGGAGTCAAGTTTCCATTTGCAATACATGAAATGACATGTGTAACAACAAATTTGTTTTTAACTCCAATTTGCACCACATCCTTCTTGCTACATTTTTCCCATGTGTGTTTTCTAGCCATGTGTATAAGGTAAATGTCAGTTTGATCAATATTAACCACCAAGGATGCAAGGATGTTGTATAAAAACACCAAGTATGCAATGCAATATGTCATGTAAGCCCCTTGAATTTCCAAATCATTAGTAAATTTTCCATACAATATTATTGGGCATTGGAAATTCCAACCCAACCGTTCACACATGAACTTACATTTAAACCATAATGTGACATTGATTTTTTCTAAAAGGCCCAATTTTTTTAAGGTGTACCAAAATCTTATCACAACGTCACCTTTTTCTACCTTTTTTACCTAATCATTTTTACCATGTAAAGACACATTTATGGATGATTATGATGGGATCTAAAATTGTAATGGTTAAAAATATAGTCCTTTTGAAAAATTTGACAACTTTTGACTCATTATTTTTTATGGGGACCAAAATATAAGGTAAGAAAGGATTGCAATAAGGACTAGGCCTTTTTCATCCTATGTGGTACACCTTAAAGGATTTTCACCCAATAATGGAAGGAGTCTTTGCTTTAAAGTAGCCAAGAATAATGGGTTGTATTATCCTTACATGGAAACATTGACTCGTTGCTCGCATTCCTAACAACTCACATAATCCTTATACAATGTGAGGTTTTTAAATCAATAATGGGTTCTCATTCTATACCCATGGAACCCAAAAGTGTGAATGTTCCACCATTTGTGGCACATGCAACTTCAACTCCCCTTGTGTAGTAAACCAACTGTCAAATGTGCCTTGACCAAGCTTGTCACAAAAATTAATCATATATCTTGGATTTTTATAAACCTTTTTGAAATAATTCACCACATCTCTAGAATTCCTGTATTTTTTTGTGGCTACCAAACTAGGTGGCCACAATCGATTAGAATACCATTTTTGGTACTTTCCTCATCATTATCATTTTTTGCTTCTTAAGTTGCCTTCCCCAACTTGGGAAAATTCACTAATAATTTTTTCTCTAATGTTTGATGATGGTTTTGGAGAAGTTGGAGGTAAAAATTAAAGGCTACAATCTTTTCAAAATTTTGAAATGTTCTCTTTTATGTTTTGGAATTTGTTTTGACATGTGATTAGTGCTATTGGGAAGTAATGACCTAATACCTTTTCTTCACATACAATCCAAGTATTCATCCTTACTTATTCATTGAAACACATCTTATATGAGTAAAAGCTTCATTGTGCTTATAATTCAAGAACCCAAAATATGGTAAAAGTTGGAACTTTAAGAAAAATACAATTTTCAACTTAAAAAACAAAAGAAATGACATCTATTGCCATTTGTTCAACTTGAAAAAACTAGAAAACAACACCCTAAACCAAAATATTGCTTGTATAAAACATTCAAATGTATTTAAAGACTATAAATATATAAATGTAATATGTAGAATAATATGGAATAAATATGTTAATGGGTGAAATTGCAGCTCCCAATCATTACCCCTCCCGTAGAGGGTAAGAATAGGGGACAAGGTTGACAACTTATTATTTCATGTAAAGAACTACCTTCCTTCTCTTGCTTTATTACACCTATTCAACTAGTAAATAAGAGGTCATACAAGTGGAAATGGGAAAGGTAAGGGTTTGTTGTTTAAAACTAGATCTACCTTTATATCAGTTTTCTAATCTAGGGAGTAGAAGGTAGAATGGAGAGAGGGCAAGATGAGAAAGAAAGAAAACATGAGAGTAATTATTCTCAATGGGTCTATAGTACCTTCAACTTCCCCCGAATATGCCTAGGGGTCTACAAACCTTTCTAACATTATTGTCCTTATTTTCTCCATGCTTACAAGTTCTCTAATGGCTTTGTTTGCCACCTACATCCTTCAATGTCCTTCCTTTATGGCCATTTCATCTACAAACCACTTTTGTACCCCCTGATGTCCACCACCATGGACTAACTGCTACCCTCATGTGGTAGCAGTTAGTTTAGGGCTCTAAAGACTACCTACGAATCAACCCTTTTAGTTTATGTTTTAGAAGAAATGTAAAGATACTAACTAAAGGAATCATCCTACTTTTAACACTAAAACAACTTTACCTTCCACATTTAATAGAGTCTTTCAACCATCTTCCATTAAAATCACACACAAGTACATACTTCTTTCTCCATTCTTCTTTTCCACACTCCAAGTAAGTCTTCTCCATCCCCCCAAAATGTATAATGAATCTCCTCCTCTTCCTTCCTCTATCCCCCTTCCCCATGTACCACACACAAAACCCACATTGACCTTTAGAAAATAAGGCCCTTATCCTAATCCCTTCCTAAATATCTCCTAGCTGATTGGGTGAATTACCCCCAACCACTCACTAACCCGAACTACCTAATCCCATTAGTTTCACCCCTTGGGTAAGGGATGGTAAGTCTACCACTAGTAATTAATAATCACTAGGAGGCCTATGGAACTATTTAGTCTAGATATTTCTACCTATTAATAAAAGAGACAAACAAATCCAAAAAAAACAAACAAACCAAACTTTTACAATTAATTGGGCACAAAGTTCAAAAGCATGAAGAAAATGTGTTGGTCACATGCATCTTCAAATAATAAGTTTATAGGGGAGCTTTCTTTTTTTCTTATAAACTTTAATTGTTCAAATAACAAAGTCAAATTCATGTCATAATGAAGCAATTACTATACATGTTTACTAAGTTAGGAGGAGGAAATATGTGTAGAAATTATACTTTTTAAGTTGATGCTTGAAAGTTGTTCTTGAAACTTTCTAAAACATTGATAGTAGCAAGCTTGAAACATAATTTTTAAAGTCATGTGTTATCTAATTTCCAAAATTTTAAACCCATGTGCTATCTAGACACTTGTCCTCATTTGATAGTCTAATATGAAAATAAAAAAAACCTAAATGTTTAATTTTATGGAAATTTCAATCCCTTTTGGTTAATAGACTTTTCCCAAATTTAATAAATATTAGGCCACAAAGTCCCTAACTTGGTAGGCAGGTACAATATATGTAACAAAACAATGGGAACATACATGTTGGTGATGGCTTGCATCTACTTCAAATTGGACAACTTATCTTCTTAAGACAAGATGAATTTGATTTTATGCATCCTAAAAAGACCTATAAACACACTTTTAAAAATTCAAATAGATTCCATATTCCCATGCACTTTTGGAAACATTGATGTAACTTTGTTAAATGTTTTTTTGTATTGTTAAAAATTATAATATCATTCAGAAAATACAACAATGTATTTGGGGAATGCCTAACTCATTATTGATTAACAAGTAAAAGGTTTTTTTTACTCCAAATTACATTCCTAATAATAAAAATGCACCCCAATCCATGACAAAAATCATCTCATATTGAAACCTTTTAATGCAATGGAAATCTATTGATAACAAAAGAATCCATCCAAAAAGGAATAAGTCTTGTGAGCAACTATAATGTTGAGTACTTCATTTATGGAAGATAAAAGATAAGGATTCTTTTTCATTATTGCATTCAACTTCCTAAAATCTACACAAATTATTTTTTAATTATTTTTTGGCATGATCATAATTGGTGACAACCATGTTGCAAGCTCCTTAATTCATTGAAATTTTGCTTTAGTATTGCAACATAGTTTAGGTTCTTTGAACACATGGCCTGATGTGCCAATGGAATGGATTTATCCAAGTCAATAGAACTAGCTTGAGTGAAATTAGATTCAATTTTTTATAGGTTCATTCCTAGCCAATGTTGAAAACAATTTCAATTTAGTGGCATATATCATGTCTTTTTTTTCATCCGATTCTCCTCTTCAAAAACCAAGCATAATTTTACATAATGTCACTTGCTTTTACACATTAATCTACAATATTTCAAATTGCCCCATTCCCAACTTGAATGATGAAGTTACATTGCTACCCAATCATGGGATTTCCTATAGTAATAATATTTTTAACATCTAATTTTTATAAGAAATGCTACAAGTTGGGAATGACCCATTCATTGCACCAATGATGTGTGGCTTTCCTTGTATAATTGCAAATGCTTTGGCCAAGACCTTAAACCAAAATTCATTTGGAAATTGTATGAACAATTTAAAATATATAATTTCACCATGTTGATGAATTTTTTCGCGATAACCACCCAAACTACATCTTTAGTTACTCCAAACAAATCATCCACTAATTGAAAATGATTTCCATGTTTAAACTTTATCTTTTAGGGCAATTTGATCCCTTGTACATTTAAAAATAAAAGCCCTTACTAAAGCCAATGGGATTATCACAACTTCATTTTAAAAACAAGCTTTCATAAGGTTCCATAAACCACATGACTCAAGTGTTCAAATCATATTAATCACCCTTCAATGATAAAAGTAACTTCCATATCTAATCAATAAGGAGGTCTTTAATTCAAGAGCTCCAACTTTAACAAACACTACATTAGAAACTTCCATGACTAATCAATGAGGAGGTTTTAATACAAATGCTCCAATTTTGACAAGCACTACATTAGAAACTTCCATGACTAATCAATCAGGAGGTCTTTAATACAAATGTTCCAATTTGACAACCACTACATTTGAAATTTCCATGACTAATCAATAAGGAGGCCTTTAATACAAGTGCTCCAATTTGACAACCACTATATTTGAAGTGTTCAATAAGTGTAATCATTCCAATATGATAAGCATGAAGGTAAAACCACCCAAAATCACAAGGGGACCTTGAATTAAACTATAATATGAACTTTTATAATCGCTCTATTTTTTTGGGAATGCACTATTACATTTTTTGTTGGTTTAAGGTTATTTTTGAAATGACAATGTTTAACATTGTGGTTTAAGATTACAATCCATTTGTTTCAGATGTTACGGTAAACAATTGAAAAACCCAACTAGGCTTTTAAAAGTTAATTTTTTTTTCCTATTAGCCTTTCAAATCCAACCCATTTATTGTCATAACCCTAGTTTTGGCTTGCGACCAATGCAAGGGCTTGTGAAGGTGCGGGCCAATAGTGAAGCCCAAGAATCACATTTCATGCTTTTGGGAGTGTGGGAAAGTGTGAGAGATTGAACCTCCACATTCCCAAGTGAGCCCCCACTTTGGGAGTTGGAGTCTCACTTTGGGAATTGGAGTCCCGCTTCAAAGAACGATTGTAAAGGTCAAAACTTATTGGATTGAAAACTCTTTGTATCATTGAAAATCTCTTGGAAGATAAATGTCTAAAGTGGGATTGCATGACCCATTTAGGTACTTAAAACACAAGTTATGACCAAAAGAAGGGTTGAGAGTCAAATTCGCAATTTGATTCCCAACCACTAAAAGTTGGTAATTGCCCTTATTTCCTTGCCTAAAGGTGGCGTGCTACATACTGTTGGAAAGCTTTCGACAAGGGCTACAACTTTGATTTAGACCTCACCTCAATCAAAGGTCTGAAAACAAAGTTATGAGCCTCCAAAGTTGTGAGAGTCCCAATTTTGGGAATTTCAAGACTCCAACTTGGGAGTCCCGAGACAAAATGACATTTGGGTGCTGGCCCTATGGGTAAACATAAAGAATACTATAAAGGGGAAGGTGGTGGCTTCCCTCAAGTCTAGGACACGGTGAGTCTTGTGAATTCATGTTTTCCCATGGTTCGTTTATGCACCAAAAATGTTCCACTTACGCACTAACCAATTTGTTGATTGGTTTGTGCAGGTCCATGTGAGTAATTGATTTGCTTGTTAATCTTCCCAATCCTTATCCCAGAGCTCCAGCACGTCCCTTTACCTTCGAAATGTTGTGAGTTAGGGAGCACGCCCAAACTCCTTCTCCTTCCATTGTCGTCACCTTTACACCCGAAATTGAATCCATTAAGGAACTTGGGGGTGCATCATTTATGATCCCAATTGGGGCACATGCGGCTTTAGCATTAAGATGCTTGTTTGACCATATGAAGGGCCTTTTTTTGAGGATACAATGTGTTATATCCATGATTCATACAAATTCATATTGATAATACATGAAACCATTAACATATTTATTGCCAAATTCATATCTAAATGAAAAAAAATTAAAAAATTAACTTTAATTTGGGGTGAGTTTCAAATTGTCTTGTTTTAAAAAGAAATTGAATGTAAGAGAAACCTTGAAATTTGATTTATTCACCATGTTTATTTTGATAATTCCAAGTTTTTATATTTTAGATTTACATTTGAGGTGTAGTTGAGGTGTTTAAAAAATATAAACATTCCATTTCATGTATTATTGAGATGTTGGGGGACATGTAAGTGTTGTCCAATTTGAAAAATATTATTATGTCCCGTTATTTTTGCCCTTCCCATTAACCTATGCCAAACCTAGTGATAAACAAACAAAAGATTCATGTAGCCAATGAAAAGGCTCAACATGCATTTTTGAAAGGTCTAATGTTTTTCTTTTGGTGGGGGTTGGGGGGAGGGGGAGGTTTTTTTCCTTTGTCCCCAATGTGTTCCCAAGAGGTTCCCCAAGTTCACGAGTTTTTCCCCAAGACATTCCCAATAACACTTCAGTTTTATGGCATATGGTTTGCCCAACCTTCAATTTTCATGTATATAAATTGAAAAGGTGAGCCATAGAAGAGCTCCTTTTAGGTAGTTAGGGGAGAGAAAGGGAGGGGTATGGTATGTTTTCATTAAGACTTGTCATTAAAAGAGGGGTGAAATTGGGTACTTAAAAATAAAAGGTTTGTCAAAGGGGATTTACAATGCCATGTTTGGTTGATATTTCAAAGAAAATACGAACTGTTAGTAAAGTTTTATTTTAGAATGAGTGGCAATGGTAGTAGTGGTGGCAACTTTGTTGCCATACTATTGTTGTTTTCTTGTGTTATTTGTTAGTGCCACAAAAAAAAACAAAGAGAGAAAGACAATTAAAGAGGGATAAAAAGAAAAAAATTGTAATGGGGGGAGGGGGCGGTGCTAAAAAAAAGGAAAGAAAGTTCTAATTTCAATTCAGTAAAAAAAAGACTTGTTGTAAAAGAGGGTTCCAATTCCATTTCAGTAAAAAAAAACTTGATGTAAAAGAGGGTCCCAATTCCATTTTAGTTAAAAAAGACTTGTTGTAAAAGAGGGTTCCAAATCCATTTCAAGAAAATGAAGATTGGTTGTAAATCCATTTGCAGTTCCATTAAGAAGACTAGTTGTAAATCTAATTTTTAGAGTTTGAAAGCATAATGGGGCATATGAGAGCAACCGCTTTTTGGAACAAAGGAAGAGGATGACAACAACAATATCATTATCATCGATGGGCAACGAAACAACAAAGGTGAAGATGTCGAGGAAAGGTGGGTTTTGTGTTTTGTTTTTTTTGGTTTTGTTTTGTGGTTGGTCCTTTTTTTATAATGTTTTTGTCAACACACTGGTTATTATCTACAAATTAATCACAACATAAGGTTTCTACCACAAAGAAAGAGATTTTGTCATAGTTTTGGTTTTTCTTAGCTTTTGTCATAGTTTTAGATAAATAACAAAGGAAAAAAAAGAAATCAAAATCAAAAAGTGCATTGCAAGTGTGAATGTGTGAATACATAATGGCTAGTCATTCATTGATCATTTGTTTTTTTAGGGTTTTATTTTGACCAAAGGATTGAGGCTAGGGTGTTTTTCTGTTATTGAAGTTAGGTGTTTTTTTAATTGGGTAGTCTAAAAAACAAAAAACAAAAAAAAAATGCTTTTGGGCTTGTAACTTTTGCACAATAATTTTCAAAGTGTATAGGTTGTGTTAAACCCAATAAAGTAAAAACGATGGTATTCAAGGTTATGGCAAAGTTAAGGTTCAACTATCTTTTGAAATAGGATTTACCTATTTATGATTTTTTAAATTTTTTTCATTTTGATTTGTTTAATTTTGTGTGGTTGGTTGTATAGGTTTAGGATTGCCATGTTGAGATAGGTAGTCTTTAGAAAGTTGGGCCAATTTGTAATTAGGCTCCTAATAAACCTCTTTCTTCATGGGCACAAAACATCCCATGTCCCTTAATTCATCATGTTTCATTGAACCCTGTAATTCACATCGTTTATTTGCCTTTTCATACACCACCATATTTTCATTCCCCACCCCTTTTCCTATGCAAACCACGCACCACCCACCAACTCCCCATACCATTTTAATAAACCACACACCATCACTAGCTCCCCCTATCAACCTTCAACCCTTCGTGTGAATGTGAAGCCCCAATCCAACACTTTCATTATCCCCTTAAATAATGCACATGTAAGACCTTTTCCCCTTTCCACTTTGTTAGCCCTTCTAGTTGCCCCATGATTGGACCCCTCAACCTACCCCCATCCTCCCAACATGCCTATAACCTCCGCCTAGAACCTCTTGCCCTACCTATGGGCATCAATTTACCCTTCAAAGGTTAACTCATCATTAATGTTCTTATCAAACATTCAATTCATCTAATCCAAACCTACATGACCATCCCAGCCCAATACTAGGTCCCTTACTCCCAACCCGCTTGCATAAGCTTGGGCTTGGGTTTTGGCATTAAATGTCCTTGTTTTCCATCTTAACTTTCAGTGTCATTAACTATACAATTGCATCCCTTTTGCCTTACAATGTGATGTACAAGTGACATTTCGTTTTTCACTGGATAAGTTGGCACATGACCTTTATGATGTGGTAACTTGGCATTTGTTCTTCTTGTTATCTCAATGGTGTCTTACTTTGCTCCCTTGAAATGAGGCCATTCAGCATAGGGAAATGAGGATTCGATTCAAACATTTTTTAGCAAATGATTGGGAAAACATGTAGGAAACACTTTTTTAACAAACCCAAGCTTTGATAACAAATTCGAACTCAATGCTTCTTGCCCAACATGATCTTCCAACTCATAAACACCTTTTGCAAAGTTTAATCCTTGGATGTGCATGAGAATATTTTCAAACAACATGCATTTTGGCACCATTTTTTCTTGCACTCGTGTCTTTTGACACCACCTTAACTTTTACCACCCTACATCTTGAATCGAACGACTTCTTCATTTAAAAAAATAAAATTATGAAGTAGACTAAGATTTGAATTTTCATCTGATTCCGTCAAGTTAACATTTTAACACATGTCAAATTGATTTGTAAGTGGTCTTTCTAACACCTTTGATATTACTTTCACCTAGAAGATTATGTAAATGGGTTCCTATAGTCATTTCAACTTTGCTTTCATATCACACAAGGTCACATTCCACGTCAAATTGCACATATTTTTGGGGCAACTTGCCTTTTAGCCATGACTAAACCTTCAAGTGGAATTTGTCCCATTATCGTAAAAGAAGCATTATATCGATTCACAAGCTATGTTTTATGCTTTCAATTTTGAGATGCCTTACAACACATTTTTCCCCACAACAATTCATAATAATAACCAAGGGTGGATGTGAAACAATGATCCATGGCATTTGATGCACCTTGAACCTTCACCCTAATTTGGTTTTTTCTATTTATACATAGCAAATGCCTTCAATTCAGTGTTAAAATGATCATACTTCAAAAACTTTGTGCAATAGGCGAAGACATCATATAATTTATCCCATTTGTTTGTGCATTTTATGCATTTGAATATCCTTCACTTTTTAGTCATTATAACCATGATGGTTGTCATAGTCATCCCTTCTACAATGGGAACTTGTTAAGGTGATCTTTTAGGAGATGCATTATTTGCCTTAACTCACCTTAGGGCATTATGTTCTATAACTAGTCATTTCCCCTCTTGTCTATTCCCATCCATTGCAGATAACATTCACATCATGAACCCCCTTTCCTTTATATTTTTTTTACATATGAACACTTTTAAACTTAACTCTATGTGATAGGTCTTTTTATCTAATGTAAAAAAATTGTAGCATGGTCCCTTTTTGGTTTGTTGCCCCCATCCCAATTTAACACACCATTAAAAGGAATTAGAGTCTTGAGGATTCCATTCAACACCTCATCATTCAAATCATCCTTCATCAAATATACTTTATTAGAAGATGTTTAGCATGTTGACCTTTTCCTTAAATTGGATGATGTCCAAGTAGCCATTGGAATTTTAATTCATTGCTATGTGCAACGACCTTTGTATTTATTACATTGCACACCTCCTTCTCCCATCTTCATAGATTCCTTTGCTTATTTCAACTCTTCTTTCCTTTAAATGTATATAAATCTTTGGGTCTAAGGTCTTTTGATAGCCTTGAAGGACCTTTAGCCCATAAACAAGCTTCTCTCCCAATAATTTTTAGTGACATCAGGCTCATACTGACATCCACCATTGCCCCAACAACCTATTTAAAGAGTTGGACCCTTGTAGCTCAATCATAATTACTAGGTTCATGGTCAACCAACATCTTGAAACTTTGGCACAAATTAACAACAACACCTTCATTTTCCAACAACATTTTAAACTAACATGTGATTTTCTATCACCCCTAGCATGAACGTGTCTCCCTCCTTTTAAACAACTCATTGGACAACATATGGTTCATATTCAAAATTCTATTTCGGAATGTTTGCACCATCATGCCCTTTTTGGCATGCTTTTCGATGAGATATTTGAAGCACATTGTGCTCAAATTTTATCATGTTCCAATCTTAGGGCGCTTGCTTGGCTTATAGCTTGATTAATTTCCCCAACCTTTCAATTTTTTTCCCTAATTTTTTTCACAACGTTTTGGACTTGGTTCAAATTAGGGTTTCAAATAACAGTTCCATGAAATTAGGGTTTCGCGCTTTTGTATCCTTAGTCTTGTTTGACGCAAGCGCGAGCAGTGGATGATTTGCCAAAGGAGTTGACATCCGTGGCGCGCATGATTCCAGAATGATGAGGCACAATATTGCCACTCGAAGCTGTCTGTCAGTAGTTGCATCGCATATTGTGAAACGGACTAACCATGCAACAATTCCTCAAGGAGGTAGCAGCAGCAGCAGCTCTTGGTTACCTCTTCTTTTCAGGGTACAAGACTATCGTACCTTGAGGAATGAGGAATCGTCGAACTTGAGCGAAGGCAGTAACCACGAAGGAGCTCGGCAGCGATGGCGGGAGCTTCCACCAGTGCCTCCACAAATGGCTCTCCAAGCCCTGCTTCAGTCTCAAAACTACCAAACGAAAGCAGGTA
>Ga0209208_10007365_pt1 | contig 14929 bp, 10 predicted proteins | sample S1TSphfallax_3_FD_187694 | JGI IMG/M metagenome (GOLD analysis project Ga0209208, IMG submission 187694) | Host-associated microbial communities from peat moss isolated from Minnesota, USA - S1T2_Fd - Sphagnum fallax MG (SPAdes) (version 2) | ecosystem: Host-associated > Plants > Peat moss >...
TCATGATGTGAGCACAGCTGACTTTCTTGTTATGACAGTATGAGTTGCTGCTGACAAGAAACAATTTTTTTTGTATATACAAAATTATGAAAAACTGCGAGGAAAACATATCAGCCACCAATTCTTGAGGAGGAGAGGTCATGGTCATAATAATGAGGTACCTGGAATGTTGAGACTGAGGCCAACCCAATATCCAACATTGGCTGTCAATGCGGGGAAAAACACTTGCCAAAATTGGCCAGCTTTAGCGCCTCCAGGTACAAATTGAGAGGGAGCTGATAATATAGGTCCAAATCCACCTGCTTTTATATATGCCCAAGTGAGCAATGCGGCAGACAAAACAATCAAAATTGGTGCACTGTACCTTTCCAACTCCTTGATGCTTGCAATCCCATTCCATATGAATCCTAACTGCACCCCCCGACACGCACACACAATTCAAGTTTCATTCTTGTTTCAAAACAACTACAATTTACAATAAAAAAGACCAATTCTTTTCTGTCAAGGTGGTGTTGGAATTTGTCTTTTCAACTTTGCATTCAATAATTTTCCCAGTAAAGATTTGAAGAACAGGAGGAGGAGCTTCTTTCTAACAGACAATGAAATGAGCATATATATGACTTTGATCAAGAAAACCATGGGATTTGATACTGACTTTTGTGAGGGGCAGGTATTTTACAGGTAACTAGACATTGAGCAATGAATGGGTAGCAAGCACATCAGAAAACAGATGAGCAGAAAAACGAAGAGCTACCAAGTATGTTTGCTATCATCCCCATTTCCATATGATCCTGAACTGCACTACATTCCATGTTTCAGTTTCCAAAACCTTCAGAATTGCAACAAAAGAGACTCAATCCTTTCTCTTCTCAAGCTGGGGTACTTTCAATTGCCTTCTGTTTGCATTCAACAATCTGCAATAAGAAGATTTGGAAGAAGAGCTGAATCCTCCAACAGACAAGGAATACTTGTGCATATGAAATCAATCAATAAAAATCCATGTGTGGATTATTTGGTAGAAAACTTTTGTGATTTTGGCACTTAATTACAACAGCTCAACTCAACATGTAATTGATTAGCAAGCTCGTCAAGAAAAAGACACAACAAATCAATCTCCACATCAATAAATCTGAACATAACACCAATAATGGATGTGTGCAATTGTAACCCTAGAAGAGTCACTCACAGTGTCGTCAGACCATCTCCTTCTTCATCACAAGTCTGTTGTAGCAGTGACAAATGAGCCGCCATGACTACTACTACCCACTGGCTTCATCAGCTCCAACTGATTGACTGACTGATGGTGAGTTGTAGAATAAGTATACAAGAATCTACAGCCTGAAATCTGGGCAAACCATTATACAAACATCCACATTCTTGAGTTTCTGTCACATTTCCAGAATCAATGGGAAGAAGAAGAAGGCCGAGTTATGGAAGCCATGGAAAGAATCTGATCTTTGAAGACTCAGTCATGGAAGGAACGGGTCAAACAAAAAAGATTCAGTCATGGAAGGAATGTGAAGAAGAAGACCAAGTCGTGGAAGAAATGGGAAGAAGAAGAAGACTCGCACATTCATGGGGAAGTGATGGGAAAAAAACAAGAAACAACATGTGGGTACCTGTAGCAACCAGCAGAGCAAGAAGGAGGCGAATTCAGGTGCACTGATGCCAAGCCATGGAAGGAGTGGCCATGGAGATTGAGCATGAGGATGTACAACAAGAAGAGTATTGAGGAGCTGAAAGATGGCTTGACCACCGATCCAAGTCTGAATTCCAAACCAGCCACAACAGAGGAAAGCACGCAAGAGAGAGGGCACATTGGCACCGCGGATGCCGAAGGAAGCTCTTGCAATGACAGGAAACGGAATGCCGAATTTGGTGCCAGCATGAGCACTCAACACCATGGGGATGAGCACAATCACATTGGCAAGCAGCACTGTGAGAATCCCTTGCCACCATGCCATACCCATCTCCACCAAGCTCCCTGCCAAGTAGTACGTCGGCACTCCCACCACAAGAGCCACCCACAAGCTCCCCATGTCGCGCGCCGTCAGAATCCTTCCTGCTTTCATCGTCGGTGCGCAATCCTGGTTATACAACCACTCGTCTGGACTCCTTGGAACTCTGGGAGAAATGGGTTCCAGCAACTTTCCCCACAACCCATCGGCTGCTGCTGCTGCTGAGGTCCCAGCTGAGCTTGAAGAAGCTGAAGCTCCTTCTGCAGAGGAGCTGCTAGTGCTAGTAAGGAGCTTCTCTCTCGTTGTATCTCCATCCCCGGAAACTCTCCAGCCAAGAAAGAGATTCCTCATAGCAAGCAAGAAGCAACAAGGGTACAGACAGATTCCCCTGACCTCAGTTCCTGGCTCTCAGCATGCTTTTGCTGGAGAGAAAGAGAGAGACATCTGCTGCTGCTGCTGCTGAAGTTGGGATTTGTAAGAGATGGTCGGTAAAGAAGAAGAAGAAGAATTAGGTTTTTCTTCTTTTGTAAAATGTTGTATGAGGAATGGGAATTGTTGTTTTGTTGCAGTCAGTCGGAGGAGGAGATCTAATAAGACTTCTTGTGGATGGGTATGAAGAAAAAGAAGAAGAAGAAGAATCTTATTTCTGCCTTTTTCCAACTTCTCCGTGCACCACATGAAGCACGTGTTTGCTCAGGTACACATGACGTTCATGCCCGGGACTCTCGCCGGTAAATTTGTCGTGGATCGTAGGATGCTAGCTTTTCTTCAGTTTCTGTTACAGGAATCCCTCGAGGAGCCGCGCAGCCTAACGACTTTTTGAATTGCGACAACAGAAGATAGCGAGAGAGAGAGCATACCCATCTTCAAATTGTACCTTGGAAAAAAAATCTTCTTCATCTTCTTGTTTCTAGCAATTGCAGCAAACTTACCAAGGAATTGGTCTTCACCAATTCTGAATCGGCTGCGTACAAGTAGAGCTCCACTGTAGAGTACCCACCCTTTACAAACTTGTGCTCTGCTTCTTGTCATTGGTTTTTTTGTCTTTCTTCTTACAAAAAACATTTTTCGGAAGACATCTTCTTCTTGTTGGTTTTGTCTTTCTTCTTCTTGCAAACATTGTTTTTTCGGGCAGATGCCTTCTCGTTCTGGGTGGTTTTTTTTCTTCTTGCAAACATTTTCTGTCTGGCAGACATGTTCTTGTTCGTCTTGGTTTTGTCTTCTTTCAAGCATTTTTCTGCCAGAAATGATATTCTTGTTGGGTTTTGTCTTTCTTTGGGGTATGTATTGTTTCAAAGACAGACAAAGCCTTGTTCTTATTGTTCTTGGGTTTGCTTTTGTCTTTTTTTTCTTTACACTGAGGTCAGTCTCCCTGTCTGTCTCTCTGTCTGTTTTGGAATATAAAAGGAAATGGCGAGGGAGACACAACAGCAACAGCAACAACAACAACAAATGGAGAAGATTCATGACAGTGTGTTGGATGCGATTCATAATGCACCTTCAAAGGAGTCTCTGATCAAGAAGCTGGTGCTTCCCTTCATTGAGACTCTCTCATCTGCAAGGTCACCGGTATGTGGGAGTGTGTGTGTGTGGGCTGGGCACCCGCACTGAACTAAACTGCAGTTTGAACCCCTCAATGTGCTCATTTCACAAACTTGTTGTTAGTCTGTGGTACTTGTGCCAGATCATTGGTTTTCATGCACTTTCAAATCTCTTGTCTCATCCCCATTGATATCAATCTATCATCCTGCTGCATATCAGGGTGTAGCAGCTGCTGGACCATCATCATCATGATGCTGGGAATGGCAGAAGAATACAGCATTGCTGGTGCTGGAAAACCACAATCAGCAATTGCAGCATCTTCTCACTCAGGTACATCTTCTGCCCACCCAGAAGAAGCAGTAGAAGTAGATACATGGGTGGGTATGGTGGTGGGTATGATAAGTGCAGCAGTAGCATCGTCATGGCTGCTATTGTGGGCATTATTGATTTTTTGCAGGCAGAGAGAGATGCTGTGGAGCATGAAGCTCGCGCACACAAAGATCACAGAGTATTGGGAGAAGCTCTGCAACGCAGCAAGGAAGAGGCATTGCTTCTAGCCAGAGCACGTGACATGCATGCACGCATCATAGAACAAATGCAAGTGATGGCCCGCAGCAAACAGCTGCAAGCTACACTCTGCACATGGCGACACTTCTGTGGGAGATCCAGGAAGACTCGGGTAATGGGGTGATTCAAATTTACCACTTTTGTTGTGTCTTCATAGAGTTTTACACTAGCAGGTGTGATGGATCAATTGACTTTTTCACAGTAACTCTTTAAATTGTGGAATAATAATTTGCTGGATGCTTCTTCTGCATCTACACAGGCACTCCAGAGAGCAGAGAGATTATGGACTGCACGACGCATGTTGAAGTTGTTTGATGCCTTTGTTATTGGCTGCCATCGAAGGAAACAAAGCTACCATTCCATAGTTGTTGCTGCCCGGCATCGGAGTAAAGTTCCACTGCTTTCTATCCTACGCTTATGGTGGAGAGCTTCCTTGCTGAGACAAGACACGAAAAACAGACTTGAGAAGTTCATGAGCTACTGGTCCCAGTACCGACTGAGATCAGTTGTGGTTTCCTGGCACACTCACTGCATTCAGCTCACATTGCAGATGTTGAATGAGAAGAGAGTGATCTGGATGTTGTACTTCAATCAACTGCGATCTGCATGGCGTGAATGGCATTTGCATGCACAACTTTTTCATAACACTTCCACTTCATCAATTTGTGGCTTGCATTGTCTTCTTCATTAGGGCATGTGATTAACATGTCAATACCACAGTTAAGACATTTTCCTTATAATCATTTGAAATCATGGAAAGTGGAGTCTCCCACTGGTGGACACAAAATGGATGTCCACATGTCAGTTAGACCCTAAAATGTCATGTAAGTAGCCTTGCACTCACTTGGGGCAGAGCTGCAATAGACATCACATCTGCAACTACAATCTGCCCCGTGGACCCCTTTTGCCCCATGCCGCATGTTGTTGAACCCTTATCGGAGTTCAACCACATCAACGTGGTACTTACAAGCACGTGTATTCCTCTCCATAAGTCTGTTGACATAGTAGTGTTTTAGCTTTTCAAAAGCTTTTAACCCAACTCTATTGCCATGTACTTTCATAAAACGACTATAAAGTCTAGTACTAAAACACAATCAAGAAACCAATAGTGAATAACAAGTACGAAAAGATTGGCTGCAAGTATAATTTATCAATGAGGAATAAGTAATTCAGATTTGGCACCAAGTACTCATGCACCAAATCTAGTGAATAGGAGCTAGTTACAAACCAACAAACATGACAAGTAAATGAAAACTAAGCACATTATAATTAGTAAGTAAAGCAAGTAATCAAGGCCACAAATAGAAGTACACAAGTTGCTTGAAAGCTAAGTAACAAGTAGCAAGTAACAAAGGATTGGATCCAAGTACTGAAGGCACATTGACAAGTAGTGAGCAAAAACTATGAACAACAAACTTACATGACAAGTAGAAAAACACCCATCAAGTATTCAAACTTGTAAATAAAATAACAAAGGCTACAACACAAGTAATTAGGCAACATGAAAAGAACTAAAGGTAAGTAACAACTAAGAAAGGATTTGAGCTCCAAGTACTCAAAGCACATTGAGAAGTAGAGAGTAGGAGTTGTGAGTGATGAACTTGCATGACGAGTAACAAATACACACATTAAGTATGCAGATTTGTAAAACAAGTAGCCAATACCACAACACAAATACATAAGTCATATGTGGTCAATAATGACCACTAAGTATAAGTAATTAGCTTATTGGTTCAAACATAATGATAATTGAATAGACAATAATTAACCAATAACCAAGGGCTAATCATCACAACTACTTAAGATAGAATGACAAGCCTTAGAAGCATGTAAACTCTAGCTGCAATGATGAATAGAAAACCATGATCATCCAGTATTCAAACAAATCGAATAAGTTCATGACTTTTCAAATTGTGTAGAAGTCCTAAACATGATCATCTAAAACATCTAGGCTTATTGAACAAGTTGAAGGTTGTTTACAAAATAATAATCATGTCCACATTATTATCATTAATATCATGTCATTAAAGCTTTTTGTACAAGCTATTGAATGTTTAATGCACAAGTGGGAAACATAGATCAAGTAAAATATTCAAGTGTTGCAACCTTAGCCTTAGGCTTGTGACCAAGGAAAAGGCTTGCAAGAGTGCAGAACAGGAGGGAAGCCCGGGAGGCACATCTTATACTCTTGGGAGTGCAAGAGAGTGTGAGAGAATGAACCCTCACACTCCCAAATGAGCTCCAACTTTGGGAGTTAGAGTCTCAATGGACTCCCAAATTTTCAAGAAACAATTACAGGGGTTAGAACCCATTGGATTGAAAAGTTATTTCTATCATTGAAAAGCTATTGAAAATTAGATGTCTGAAATGGGTTCGCATGACCCATTTGGACATTAAAAAACAAGTTATGGCCAAAAGAAAGGCCGGGAGTCAAATTGGCAATTTGACTCCCAACCACTAAAAGTCAAGAATCGACCTAATTTCCTTGCGTGCAAGTGACGTGCAACACACCGTTGGAAACCTCTTGACGAGGGCTACAACTTTGCTTTAAACTTCATCTCAATTGGAGGTCTGCACACAAAGTTATGGGGCCCCAAAGTCACGGGAGTTCCAACTTTGGAGATTTCGAGACTCCCAAATGGGAGTCTCAAGACAAAATGCCATTTGGATGTGGGCTTTGTGGAGAGGCACAAAGTATATTATAAGGGGGAAGGTGGTGGCTTCCCCCAAGTCCTAGCCATGGTGAGTTTTGTGAGTCCGAATTTGCCAGTGGTTTATCCTAGAACCAAAAGTGCTCCAATTATGCACTAACCAAGTTGTTGTTTGGTTTTGTGCAAGTCCATGTGAGTGATTAAGTGCTTGTCATTCTTCCTAGTCCCATCCCGGAACTCAAGCACGCTCCTCTACCCCCAAAGTGTTGCGAGCCAAAGAACATGTCTCCAACTCCTTGCCCTTTTGTTGTTTTCATTTCAAACTTGTATTTGAGTCTATCAAGGAGCTTGGGAGCACATTATCTAGGTTTATTGAACAAGTTGAGGGTTGTTTACAAAATAGTAATCATGTCCACATTATTATCATTAATATCAAGTCCATGAAAGCTTATTGTACAAGTTATTGAATGTCTAATGCATAAGTAGGAAACACAGATCAAGTAAAGTATTCAAGCTTGCAATTAAACAAGCTATATTGTACCACCATATTTGATTGAAGTAACATGTACATGATTTGAATTTGGTAGAAGTCATGGTCCACATACATGTGTGACAACTAGGTAAACCACAATGAAAAGAAAATGTTGGTTCATGATGGACAACTTAAAGCAAGGTCCTTGCTATGTCCACCAAGGTGAATTTCTACATCATTCAAGTGAAACAATTTGTAGATTATGGGCAAGTAAACAATTCATGTACATTATTTATTTTTCTTGTAAATAATGTGTGGGATGTTCTTCCCAAGTTTTTACACCAATATGTCACCATTTCAAATCTTTGCAATTTGGTCAAATTGTTGTGGATGTGTCGCAAAAATTCAAGATAAGTTCATGATCAATTTCACCCACAATGTTTGAACATCGTTTTTGTGGGAGCCTTTCCCAAACATTATCCCCAATAAGACCCACATGGATCCTATGTGTTATTGCCTTAGACAAAAAGTATCTAGATCCACCAATTGTCCTAGAGATGTAACGTTGTGAAGGACCATGACGCACCCCCAAGTTCCTTGTTAGACCCAAAAAGGGTCCAACTATGTTAAAGAGCGGAAGTAGTTGAAACTTGGTGCCACTCCCAGTTTCCAGCACTAAAGGGGGTGAGAGGGGCATGCTGAAAGCTCAAGGATTAAACTAGGAAGAGGGACAACTTATTTAGTCACTCGGTCCTGCATCAAAACCAACCAACAAGTTGGTTAGTTCACATTTGGAATCACTCTTGGTGTTGGGACAAGCCACGGGCAACACGGACTCACTTTACTCACCACGGCTCAAACTCAGGGGAAGCCACCACCTCCCCCCACATAGTATTCTTTGTGTTGCTTCGCGACACCCGCATCCAAATGGCTTTTAGTCTCGGGACTCCCAAGGAGGAGTCCTGAAACTGTCCTGGTTTGGACTCCTGGGACTTTGAAAGCTCATAACTCCCAGTTCAGACCTCTGATTAGGATGAGGTCTAAAGCAAACTTGTAGCTCTCTTCAAGAGCTTTCCAATGGCATGTCACACTCCACTTGCACACACCGAGGTCAGGTCGATTCCTGACTTTTAGTGGTCAAAAGTCAAATTGCCAATTTGACTCCCGACCCTTCTTTCGACCATAACTTATGCTACAAATGTCTTAATGGCTCATAGGAGGCCATTTTCGACATCTACACTTCAAGACCTTTTCAATGGTATAAAGAACACTTCAAGGCGAGGTGTTTTGACCCCTACAATCAAGCTTTGAAATTTTGGGAGTCCCGGAGGACTCCAAGTTCCCACTTTTGGGAGTGCGAGTCTCATTTTCACACTTGCCTCAAAGTGGGGTTGCGACAGACCAACTTCATTTGACACCACTGTAGTCAAAAGTGTGTTTCTATAGGACAAATTTTCCTTTGATTTTTGTGCTACAAGTTGTGCATATGCAATTTTTAGGTTCTCAAAAAAGCCTAGTTTGTGTTTAATGTCATTGGCATCTTTAACAAATTGTGGAAGAAGACCTTGGACATTGTCTTTGTCCAAGAACTTTCTCAAGGCATGTTGCCTATCCTCATTGGTAAAGTTGTGGGTAGGATTGAATAACAACTCATGGAGATTGTCAACAACAACACAATATTTTCTCCATCATGTTGTCGTGGGATTCATAGTAGGTGTTGAATCAACAATGAAGTCCATGAGGTCTGACTTTTCTGCCCTTGCATGTCATTGATTTTCACATTCAACCATTTTTCTAGCAAGTTTAACCTTTTTTCTTTCACGATCCTTGGTAAACCTACATGTAATCATAGGAAAAACAATAAATGTTGGCATACACTTGAAACATTGTAAACTAGGTATAGATTTGGGTTTGCCAAATAATTTTTAAAAAGGCACTTTCACTTAATAATGAATTCTTGATTGACATCCATTAATGAACATCTAGCACAAATTTACTACATATTTGAATGTCCCCTTAGATAAACAAACATTGCACCCATTTGATGGGAAAATTCAAGAGAAGGAAATAAGTTAACTATTAAAGTAATGTTACAAATTAATAAAGTGCCTGCCAAAAAACAAACTAGTGCACAAAATCAAACATGAATACATGACCTAGATAATCATGTATGTTTATTCCATTTGAAATCCATGGATGTGTGGGTGGGTACACAACTCTAATTGAACCTCTTTTTAATGGCACTTATAGATTTATACCTAAACATACTCAATGCAAAAAAATCCCAGTGTAGATGAAAGGGTTAGTAATTTATGACCAAATGTTAGTTGATAAGGAAATCACAACATGAATTTATGATCTGATGATGCGTTCCCAAGCTCCTTGATAGACTCAAATGTGAGTCTAAAGTGAAAACAACGGAAGAACAAGGAGTTGGGGACATGCTCCTTGGCTCGTAACACTTTGGAGGTAGAGGGGTGTGTTGGAACTCTAGGATGGGACTAGGAAGAATGACAAACACTTAATCATTCACACGAACCTGCACAAAACTAAACAACAAATTGGTTAGTGCATAATTAAATCACTTTTGGCACTAGGATGAGCCATAGGCAAACTTGGAGTCATAAGACTCACCACGGCCCAGACTTGGGGGAAGCCACCACCTTCCCCCTTATAATATACTTTGTGCATGGCCATGGGACCACCACCCAAATGTCATCTTGTCCTAGGACTCCCAAGTGGGAGTCCCGAAATTCCCACAACTAGGACTCTTACAATTTTGGGGGCCCATAACTTTGCGTGCAGACCTCAGATTGAGATGAGGTCTAAAGCAAAGTTGTAGACCTTGTTGAGAGTTTTTCAACTCTATGTCACACGCTAGATGTACACAAGGAAATTTGGGCAATTCCCGACTTTTAGTGGTTAGGAGTCAAATTGGCAATTTGATTCCCGACCCTTCTTTTGGCCATAACTTGTGTTTGAAGTGTTCAAATGGGTCATGTGAACCCATTTTAGACATTGAAGTTCCAAGATCTTTCCAATGATATAAAGAATTCCTCAATCCATTGAATTTTGACCCCTATAATCGTTCTCTAAAAATTTGGGAGTCCATTGGGAGTCCAATTCCCAAAGTGGAAGCTCCCTTGGGAGTGTGAGGGTTCATCCCCTCACACTTTCCTTCACTCCCATGCTTCCCTTTTGACCCGCAACCTTGCAAGCCCTTGACTTGGTCACGAACCCAAGGCTAGGATTGCGACATCTGATGCATCTTAATCCCCATAATTTTTCTTTTCGACCTTTTTAAGTAACATGACTGTGAAAAAAATTAAAAGTATTAGTGAAAGAATTATTATAGTGTTAAGTGGTAAACACTATTATAATATGAACAATATCACAAGTTAGTTCGTGACTAAGTGTTGATTTTTCAATAGCTCTTCAATACAAAGAAATATTGACTAACATCCACAACATTTGAAAGAATTCATGTATTATGTTCAAAATATGTGAACAATACATCATATCACAAAAACATGGATATAGAAGTTCATCCATGGGGATGGAAGGGAAGTTCCAACAATGAAAATCCTTAAAGATTAGCACTTATGAGGTTTTGCTATATATAATCATGTTATATACATAGATAAAAATGTACTGGAACTTGTTTGGTCTTTGCAATTTGTTTAATAAGATGTCACAAATTTAGAAGCTTAGCAAGTTGCAAAGATCAAATAAACATGCTTACACTTGTCCAAGATGAAACAAGTAACGATATCACAAACACATGATTCTAAATAAGCCACATAAAACCAAACGAGTTCACCTTAAACAAATGTAAACCAATAACTTAAACATGTTTGGTATTTAAGCTACAACAACATATAGAAAGAGGCAAGAACATATCTAACCATTTTAATAGCAGCTTTTATGACCTTCATAGCTTGCCAAGATTTTGCATCTCAAAGTTGCTCAATTTGGGACTTTCTCACATTCTTTTGATTGCCCATTTATTGTTCCCAATTTGTAGAAAAATGTTGATAAGAAAAGGTGATTAACTTCTTAATGAAAAAAGAAATTGATGAAAATGCAAACTTCTTTCACTTGAACACCAACATTGTTTTGGCATTCAAGAAGAACACTTCAATGTAACATTACAATACAAAGGGGAAGAACCTGTGAGTGGCCATGGCGCAACATGGGCAACGTGAAAACCAAAACAACACACAACATCTTGCAAACCCTTTAGACCCAAGGCCCCACTCTCGTGCCTTCCCTCTTTCCTTCTTTCTTTGCCATGTGGAGGGCCAAGATTGGGCATCCCTATCTAATGGTCATAACCTAAAATTGCAAATGCCTTTTTGATGGTCTAGATGTGACTTAACCTATTTGAATCTACTTGCCTAGGTTTTATGTATTTGTTTACTTGATTATGCTTTTAGCTTTGGCATAGGGTAAGAAATTCTAAGTTGGTAAAATTGGTGGCAATCGCTCTTAACCCTTTTTACCCATGTTGGGCTCCTATTCCAATGAAAATTCATATTATAAGAATTGAAAGAACCTCAAAAGTAGTTTTTCCTTGCAATAAGGACAACATGTGTCCAACATATTTATTTACATGTAGGCAATTTTTTTTCTCATTTGTAACTTGATAATACATGCTTCAACAAATTCTTCAAGGCATCATATGACTAGTTTTCATGGGTGCTTATTTAGGAATGAGAAAATGGTCACTTTTTCCATTTTGGAAAGTATTGTAGTTTTTGGAAAGTAGAATGAAAGTAGATTAAAAAAAAATTGGATACAATATTTTTAACTTCTAAAAACTTCTCCATCACACATTTGATAACCTCATGCGATTCAAATCTTAAATATCAATAGGTCTCAAGTACTTTTTAAACTTTATTTCACATATTTCTATTTTAAAGCTTCAATGGACTATTTTTTTGGCCAACTTAAGCATGCTTAGACCTTCCAAGACATTGCTCCTTGAACCAAAGCTACCACTGATGTTTTGAAGGAAGGGAGTTAACAAGAAATGATTTAGAAATAACGGATTTAAAAGGAAGAAAACAAAAAACCTGAAAAAAATCAAAAGGAAAGGAGTCAAAAGGAAAGGAATGAAGGGAGTTTAAAATGTGTGGTTGGTGTGGAAGTTGGAACAATGAAATTCAATGAGAGAAAACCAGTTGCCATAGAAGGTGTGGGCTTGCTTGGAATAGAAAATGCACGTGACAAGGAATTTGAAGACTTTCCAAGGCCCAAGGTAAGTGGTATTAATGAGGATGTTGAAGCTTGTCAAAAGGCTAATGCACCTTTGGAAAAAATTGATGAGCTTCATGAGAAGGATAAACATGATGATAGCCCACACAATTTGGAAGTAACTAGTACTAAAAAAACTAGTGGGAAATATGGTAAGGAAAGAAAATAGTGACGGAGAAATCAAGAGAGGAAATGAAGGTGAAGACTCAAGCTGGAAGTCTAGTAGATGAATATGATTTACAATTCAAAAAGACTAAACGAAAGACTAGGGGGAAGTCCCCTTATTTGTAGTGGAAACCAAAAGTTGCCAAAGAAGATATCAACTAAAAAAAAGGATTGGGATATAATCTTGGACCCTCATGTGAAAATAACATAGGCGGTAGAAATTTGGGCTAAGTTATCTAGCTAGAAGGTGACATGCATGACAAGTGACAAGCATGTCATCTACACTAATTTATAATATACAACTGCATCATGTAGATGCAAATTTCATTTACTAAATGGCATGTAAACTCCTAGTATGAATTTTTTTGATATGGATGCTTGGTTGCAAGGTTTTTGTTAAATTACACATACATCTATTGTGTATTTTTTAAAACGAAGTTGCAACATCAACACATAAAGGTTTATTCTAAAGCTAATGTTTTAAAGTGCCTTTGGATTTTAACTAGAATGTGTTGTGGTACAATCGTTGTAATCGAATCAAAAGTTTTGCATGTTTGTGCATGTTGATAATTGATTATCAATGGGTTTCAATCTTTCTTTTAATGTTGTATTTGACCTTAGATCTAGTTTGTTTCATGTGTTATAGCCATGGTACATTCAAGTTCCATTTGATTTCTACTAACAATAATTATTCTGATTCAATGAACATGTGTGATTGCAGAGTTTAAATTCTTGTAGCTAGGGGTTCACCACAAATCACAACCTTTTGGATTTGAGTGGTGGATTAGAGATTGTTCATGTACCCTTTGTAGTTAATCTAAAAAACATGGCTTTATGTCCCTTGCTATTTGTTTATATAAGAAATAATGTTTTCTGTCCAAGTTTGTGAATTTTTTTTGACAAGTATTTAGGGCTACCTCCAAAGCTTTATTATTCAAAATGCCTTTCCAATTGTCTTGCTTCACGAAGTCAATGTAGTTGTGTTATGTATGTTGATGGGCAATGTGCACATACAAAAAAAAAGATTGTTCCAACAACAACACATAGATAATGTAATAAATTTGCAATTCATGCATTTGATTGTTCATTCATTCAATGTACATTGTTGATTAATATATAAATGAATATTAAGACTTGCCTATTGTTAGTGTTTGTGTATCTATTTTAGTGCGTGGGTTTGGTTAAACCTAAGGACATAAAATTCTATTCATTGGAGAAATGCACCTATTTAACCAATGAAAATGTTGAACATTGCAAGGGTTATATTTCGCAAGATTTCATTCATGATTGCCAAGAGATGTGTAATTGTACCACAAATTGTGGTAATTGAGTTGTTCAACGAAGAATGCAATATCACTTAAAGGTATGTTTATGCATTGGCTCATTATTTATTTGCATATTCCTAGTGACAATGAATATGTATATTCAATATATGGATGTTAAAACTAGTGATATAAACTAGCATATTAAATATTATTGATAGTTCAAATGCACTTGTGGTAGCAAATGTGATAACGAGTAAACTACCTATATGAAAAAAATTGGTAGACCAATGAATTAAAATTGGTTGTTCAGGTTTTTTCACTAGAAGAAATCTTGTAATATGTAACCATTCAATTTGCAATTACATGTGACTACATGCAACTACCTATCATTTGCAACTCTATTTCATCATTTTTACAATTAGTCGTCATCTTTTTAACTTTACAACTATTTTTGCGACTATGGTGCAACTATTAAATTATACATATTTCCATATTGACTAGTTTCTTGGATTTTTCATCCAAGAATAGGCTCTTATGTTCATTTAGTTGCAAAATTAGTTGCAATTTGGTTACTTATTATGGTGTATTCATACATTTACTAATATACATATATTAGGGTTTTGTGAACTACATTAAGAATATATTATATAGATGTTATTCAAGGTATACTAAACATCTATTTAGCTTATTTAACATATTAAAATGCATTAAAATTATATTAAACATATTTGACTTGTGTTCATGGTATGTTAAGATATTTAATTTGTGTTCAAAATATATTATGGGCATATTGGGTTGAAAAAAAATCATTTTGATTTTGTATGGTTCATTTAAAAATATACCATCTTCATAAAAGTATGATTAAATTATAATAATGAAGTCATATTAATATGCTATACTTGTTGTACTAAATGAGCATTAATCATCTAGCAATTATTATTTTCAAATAATTCATTAGTTAGTATAAAATAACAAAGAAATAATTTTACATAATCATTTATATGGACCATATCATTCCATGCAAAGATTTTCATCCATACCAATTTTATCACA
>Ga0209208_10007366_pt1 | contig 14929 bp, 12 predicted proteins | sample S1TSphfallax_3_FD_187694 | JGI IMG/M metagenome (GOLD analysis project Ga0209208, IMG submission 187694) | Host-associated microbial communities from peat moss isolated from Minnesota, USA - S1T2_Fd - Sphagnum fallax MG (SPAdes) (version 2) | ecosystem: Host-associated > Plants > Peat moss >...
GTGCAGTGCCTTTTACCAACCTCAGCATCCTCTGGGAAAAAAAATGCTGGGCCAAAATCATTTTGGGAAGCCAAACCAAAACCCATCATGTTTTGATTTTTCTTCATCCAATTTTCCCTTGCAGGGCTGGTGGAGCTGCTCTTCGTACCTTATTTTCCATCTCAGAAAAGGATGACACCTTATGGCTGCTCTTACATTATTTCTATCTCAGAAAAGGACTAGTGTGGCCTGTGCAGTTGGCCCAAGTGTTACCACGTCCTCAGCTGATTTTTCCTTCCAAAACCTGATTTTTTGTGGAAAGCTTTCCAAAGCACCAAGAACACAATTTGAAGCATCCCAGTTTGGTGGATCTCATAATTACAAAACAAAAGAAACTACCTTTGGCCAGGTTATGTGTAAGGTTCCCCCAAAACCAGGAACCAAAAATGTGAGCTGGTTTATCCTCTCTTTTGCTACTTGATTTTGTCTTTCCATACTATCTTTCCAATCAACTTGAAATCTTTTGTTGCACAAAATGTAAGCCTACTAGTACCTACCTATTCAAATGAATTGCAGTGTCCATTGTAAAAGAGAAATTGTCCCATTTCTTTTTATCACTTAAAGACCTTGAATAAGGCCACTCTAGGAATTAAGGCCCTCTCACAACTTTTGCCTCATGCAGTCTTTAAAGGGACTTTAATGACGTTTCTGGGTGGGGGACAGTGATCATTAAACAATATTCTATTTTAACATAAAGGAGTTGTTTACAGTTTTGGGGTGGAGATGCTCATAGTCCTTACCCTTCACCAAAAACAAAACCTTGCTGCCAATTGCACTAGGTATTATCTCATGACCCATTGAACTTAAGCCTTAATGTTTAGGGTTTGGGGTGGCAAATTATGTATTTTCTTGATCACAATATATGACATCATATTCTAGCGATGATAATACATTTGTAATAATGACCAAAATATTTGTTGAGCATGATTTCTTTTTAAGATTGTTGAATCTACTATTGTTGGTTAATTCTGAATTTTTGGTCAAGTTTAGATTTGAATCCAAAATTAAAAAGCAAGCCAAGTGAGTCTTTAACTTAAGAAGGGTCCAGGCATAAGGACATATGAAGGCTAATCTGAATTATTTTAAAACTAATGTAGAAGTAAATTATTCAAATTAATATAATTAAAGTCTCTCTCACACACACACCATTCACATAACACATATATCATAAACATTTATTTTATTTTATTTTTGAGCTAGGATCACCTAAGTATCTAAAGCTTGATCTTTATATAAGGTACATCCAAAGGGGACTTCATCACACGTGCTTAAAATTTTCATTTCATATTGGGTCACTTATCAAACTTGCATAAGTATTCTCTTATAGATGGTTTCACAATTATAGATATGCATTGGTTTATTGTATTCATTATGTACAAAATCCTAGTATAAACAATGTTTGTTTTGGGTGAAAATTTCCCACTTAATCATTTAAAAGAAAACCAAAAGAAACATGATTTTTGAATATTGTTTTGAAGTTTCTTTTTCATCATTTGTCAACAAAACATAAATCAAATTTGTCATGTTTACATTTAGGCAACAACTAAGTTGCCAATTGTAGCAAGGTTTTTGAAAAAATTATACCATTTCCCATGAATTGTTACCATTTATTGGTAGATATTTTTGTGATCTTCATAATTGAACCTATTTGAAAATTTTGGAAAAAAAAACCCTTTGATTACAAGGCTTAATAAAACTCAACAACATAAAAATATGAAAAATAAGAGTGAATTTCATTCCTTAAATCTATGTAGAAAGGAATGAACGAATTGTCAACCCCATTCATTTGCATATATTGAATATTATTATTCATCAACTTCATGTCAATAACATTATGTCATGTACTTATCTTTTAGAACTATTGTCCTATTCTGGATGAATCATGAAATTATTTAAATTTTATTTTCTTAAAATTTTATCAATTTCACGTAATTAACTTTCAAATACACTTAATCCAAAATAATCAATAAAACGATTCATAATCAAAGCCTAAATCCCTAGTTAAAACATTTTCAAACATAAAACTCATAAAATCTACTCTTTATTTCTCATATTTACCCATAGGTTGAAACATTATTATTTATAATTTTTAATCCTAGTGATCCATTTGAGTGTCACATGTTTACATGGGACAAGACCAACCAACCACAAGACCCACCCCAAGACCCACCCCAAGTTTGTTAGGTAGGTATGAATCCCAAGACCTGGATTGAGAAAAATCTGGGTTAACTAGATCTAGCTCTAGACTTGGGGTGGGTTTTAAGAAGACTCCACTTGCAAGTTTTAAGGCATTTTTTTGTACATGGTTTGGAAGAAGATCTTATTCTATTTTGTTGGTGATGAGTCTCTCTCTGAATGGCTTATCACCCAAAAAAAAAATTCTATTTTTGAGCACTTCTATGTAGGTGGGTAATCTTTCCTTTCACACATTTGTATAGTTTAGGTATATGCAATTGAAATGTGAACAAGATATAAAGGATCCTATAAACATGAAGAAAAGTCCTAAATCTTCCAAAGAGTTCAGCCAAAGAAATAAAGAAAGCAAAGAAGAACAAGTAAAGCATTCCATGGACCTCCAAAGATGCAACTTTTGAAGTGCAAGAGGGAAGAAACAGCAAAAGATTGGAATAAAGAAGCATTTTGTTGTGTTTTGGAGGGTGTTTTTCCTTTCTCCAGCTCAGATCAAAGTTTGCTTCTTTGCTTTCTTGCTCGATTGATTTGCTCTGGAGGGTGTTTTTCCTTTCTCCAGCTCAGATCAAAGTTTGCTTCTTTGCTTTCTTGCTCGATTGATGTGCTTTGCAGGGTGTTTTTCCTTTCTCCAGCTCAGATCAAAGTTTTCTTCTTTGCTTGCTTGCTCGATTGATGTGCTTTTGTTTGGTTCTTTTTTCTTTGAGGGATTAGTGTTTTGAGATTTGCTGCTGTTGTGGTGGTGTTCCTCTTCTTCTTCTTCTTCTTCTGCTTGTGTTTGTAGTGAAATTAATTTGTCTTGTTTTTGTTTTTTGGGTGGTGTGTTTTGGTTTGGGACTTTTGTATTCTTTTGGTGGGTGGGCTTCCCTTGTTTGTTTGTTGCTGGGTTTGTGTGTGTGTGTGTGTGTGTGCGTATATTTTTTGCAGTATGTGACAGTTGTTGGAATTTGAGTTCTTGGGTGTGAAAGTTTTTGTTTGTCTTTCTTCTCTGGAAAGAATGGGTTTTTGAGATGAGAGTCTTCTGATTGTTTGCGGTCTGTTGTAGCAATGCCGAATTCTTGTCTTTGTAGCTGCTGGTGTTTCCAACTCTTTCCTTTATGAATGTGGCTGCTGGAGTTGTTGTTTTCTTGTGTTGAACCGGCGAAACAAGAGCAATAGTGATTATTATTCTTTCACTATTTTGTTTGATTCTTGTACGTGTGTTGCTTACTTATGTCTGCAATTTTTGGGGCTCAACTTCTTCTTCTTCGACTCTTCTTCCTCGTCTTCACCTCATGCGGTTGCTTTCTGTCTTCTTGTATCATTTGAGCCTTTGCCCTTGTAAATGGCGAGTGCTGACGGACTTGCTACTACGACACAAGATGACGAAGACGACGAGAGAACAAAGAACGCGCACTATGCAATGGCCACTCTCGGACTTCCAAAACCCTTGGTCAGCCGCACACTTAAGAAACTATCTAAGGTATGAGTGTAAAATGTTTTCAGCATTCCTCGCCATCCATCGTCCCAAGGTTTTTTCTTTGCAACCTAAGGGGGTTTAGGATTAGGTTACAAAGTAGGGTTTGATTTGGTTGTTTCGCACACTCCACCATCCAAGGTCTCTCTAGAGGTCTCTTTCACTTTGAAGAGGAACAAAAATACACACAATGCACGTTGCATAAAAGAAATAAGTCATTGGAGGTTTTGCAAAGCTCGCAAACTGCCAACTCCAGGTTCAAACAAAGTGCTTTTCCAGTATTGACCACCAAGCATGAATTGTTTCTTTCTGCTGACTCCACACTTCTCAACCTCACAAAAGTTTTGATACCACAAGTCCTCTTCACAACAAGGATCAATCTTCTTTCTTTCTTTTCCTTTCAATACTAAGCCTTGTTCTGGCTTTCTTAAGGGGGGGTCTCTTCTTAATTATGAAGTTCTCAATTCTCATGAGATTTTTCCTTCAGTAAATCTTTCACACATTATTGTTGACAGGTTTATTGCTTTGTTCTTGATTTTGCTTTACTTGCTTCATTTCTGCTGTATTAGATAGATCTCCCTGGCAAGCTGATAACCATGTGAATTGTTCAATTCATGCACATAACTCATCTTCCTGTTCAATCTCTGATCTTCAAGCTTCTTTGTATTGTCTATCCCAACTGTGAAAGGTGGTGCAAGTGGCCTCCTTCTTGTGTTCTTGGACGTCTATAGATACATGATGTTCCAATCACAACAGTTAGGGTTTTCTTGTGTGAGGAGTTTGATAGTTGATTTGTTGTAGTTTTTGTCAGTAAATTTTTTCTATCTGCATCTCAAGCATTTCTTTCTTTCTTGTGGCCTGATACCAAGATTGCTCTTGGAAATTATATTGTCTTTGTGAGAAGATGGTAAGCATAAGCAAATTGCTGGCCTGCAGCCACTGTGCATCTGGCCTAATATGTCTTTTCTGGTGCATTTTCAAGCATCGAGACTATTTGGTGGCTTGGAGACATCATCACCATTTTCCCACAGTTTGGGTTCAATTCACTAGTTGGAACAATTGGGGATTTTACCAGTTCATGCTAAATGTTACCCACAATAGCATACCTAGATATAGTAATGTGGTCATTGGTAAACCAGTAATCAAAAGTTGTGTGATATAATGCAAGGGGTTTCTGGTCCTTTGAGGAAGAATTGGTGGGAGCATGCTACCCCTGTTATTATTCTTGTTCTTTTTGGAGGGAGGCAGTGGTCCCAATAAGGGCAAAGAAGATAGGCTTGGTTGCACTTGGTTGGTTTTGTATAACTAATGGTATACAAAAGGTTTTAACATCAGCTTGTTTGTCAAGCATTCTCACTCATAAAATGGGAGCCATCAACATGGTCGTTCACTGGCAAGGTTACTGCTGACTAGTATAATACTTGATGCCTGCATTGATTTTCTTCTCCTTGTGTTGTTGGATGGTGACTCTCCTTATGGTGCACTGCTGGTGCAGGTTTATGGTAATGACCTGTGGGAGCTTCTTGAGAATGGAAACTATGAGCTTCTGGCAGATCAAGTATTTGAGAATCAAGAGAAGATGGTAGGATGTATGCTTCTTGATTTGTGTGTTGGTTGCGATGTGTTCAAAGCATCAAGTTTTGGTTTGCATGTTATTCAAAGACCTATGCAATTTTCTGTGTCTCCTTATGTCCGACAAGATTCTTTTATGAGGTGTGGTTACAGCAAGGCCGTGCACGCATTGTGACTTCATCTGCATCAGATGTTCGAGAGGAAGAAGGTCCATCATCAAATGTTCAGTCAGACAAAGAGCTTGGACATCTGGAGTCAAGTGTCCAGCCACCTTTACTGGGGGAAAATTCAGTAAAGCATCCTGGTGTACCACAGACCCATGGATCTCTATCACTGGCTGCTATTGGGGAGGCTCCTCCTAAGCAATCAGGAGTTTCTGCAGGCAAGGTGTTCAGAAAGTTGGTGGCATCTGATGTCAGCTGCCCTAAGAAACAGCTCGGAAGCTCGACCACTCTCAAGAAAGAGAAGCCAGTGAAGAGGCAACTGGAATCAATGGTGGATGACCTGCGCGCCCGAAAAGAAAAGCTGGTGAAGAGGGAACATGGACCAACAGTGATGCAGCCACATACCCAGAAAGAGAAGCTGGTGAAGAGGCAAGTGGAAACAGTGGTGACTGAGCTACATGCCACAGGTGATGATACATCCTTACATGCAACAAATGAGAGTTATGGTGGAATGAGTCATCTATGCTGATGTTGTCAAAACTCGAAATGTGCACATTATCAATTCTTATGTACACATTTATGTGCAGGGGGTGGGTAAAGCCCCGAGGTGGGGGCATTCCCAAAGATGAGGTGGCCTAGGATGAGGTGGTAGCTGAGTCCAGCCCTGCAGTTTGTGAATATCCCCCACCCATGAGCTTTATCCATCATGAAGCATGAGGTGGATGTTATTATGAACCTAAACAGACATAGATCATGAGGCGTAGGAGGGGGAAGGTTATTACACCTGCTCCTTCAGAGTGGGAGGGATCTTACGCCTACTTATGAGGTGTAGGATCCCTCCCACTCTTGAGTAGGTGTAAGATCCCTCCTCTTTTCTAGGACGGATATTCATGACATAAGGTGCCTTCCAAATACAAGAAGGAAATTCTCAGAGTACTTTATGACAACCTGTTTATGCTTTTATAGTCATGGATTAAAAATGGTACCAAACTTTGAAAGTGGCAGTAATTATATGGACTCCTATGGTCATTGCTGCAGTCAAGGGATTTGGGTCTTTTCAGGGATCATGCTTATACTGTACTGCAGCATTCAGATAACCCAATGAGACCAAATCAGTTTTTCACTACAGATTCTGAACATTAATTTCTACATATGAGGTTTCAAATCATGCAGAGTCAATAATCCTTAAACTTCATCATGCTTCTAGTAAGGCCTGTAATTTTAGTGGTGAAAAGTGTGACCTATTTCCTCTTTTTTCTTTGTGCCATTTGCAAGTTCCATTAAAACCTGATTAAACTGAGGTTTATTTGTGCAGTCAGTTCGACTTCTGTCTCCCTGATGTTTCTAAGTCGCTCAGTTCTTTCTACAAAGCTATACTACCTGTGGTCAATCAACTTTTGGTGTGAAACCTCACAAAGGGTCATGTTCCATGTTGTTAGTAATTGGATTCTCCATGACTCTGCAAGAGCAGTGGATATGTTCAAACTCCTAAATTTTCTTAATGTCTTGGTTAGAGTTTCTGATAGACAATCTGTTCCTTTCTCTTGGTCTTGTGCTTAAAGACAATGTATTGGTATTTACTTCTTTCTTTGCATTGTGTGAATGTGCAGCTGAAGAGTTGCAACAAAAACAATGGGATCAAGGAAATGGCCAATTCTTGGATATTTCTTTGGATTTGTCTAGAGGAAATGAAGCCTATCCAATCCGTGTTGTAAATGAATCAAATAGCAAGTCACTGCCACCGTCATTCTTTTACATCTCCAAGAGTGAGGTACATCAAGATGCCCATGTAAACAGCTCTCTAACACGAATTGGGGATGACCATTGTTGTCCAAGCTGCAAGGACAATTGCCTCACAGCAGACTTTCCTTGTGCTTGCGCCCGGGAGACAGGGGGTGAATTTGCTTATACCCATGATGGCTGCCTTGCTGATCGCTATCTTGCCAAGGTATACAAAGTAGTCAAGATCATTTAGGGTTACACATTTGCTTGGCAGAAGAAGTATCTAATGCATGGTACACAAACACACTCTTTAGCTTTTCACAAGCATCTATTGCTGCAACCTCTGTAAGCAGCATGGAGATAGTTTGCCAAGAGCAATTGGAATGAATCCTGGAAGCATAAAACCCTTAAGCCCTAAACCTTGAATCCTTTTGGTGATCATCTTATGTATTCCACTGCAGGCTGGAACATCATATAGGAAACATTTCTGCGAATCTGGCTATCACTGCCCAGAAGAGCGACACAAGAATGAAGAAAATCCCAGCAAGTGCAAAGGCCATCCTGTGCGGGACTTCATCAAAGAATGTTGGATCAAGTGTGGATGCAGCAAATTTTGTGGTAACCGTGTTGTACAACGGGGTATCAGTCGCCATCTAGAGGTAAGAGAACCCTTGTTATCAACCACCCACAACTGTATCGAAGTTTCTTTGTTCTCTTCAGTTTGCTTCTGAGGGATATCATGTAATTGCAATAATGGTCTTCTCTTAAATCGCAGATGAACTTAGTGCAGCATTTGGAAGTGTTATTTATGAATTTTTTAAGGACCTTGTTAGTACAGTAATAGCAGGATGCTCACAAGCTTATTCTGTTGGCCTAGAAATGAATTGTACCAGTGGATTGAAAATGGGTTGGTTTTTTTGTGTATGAATGTCAGTGTGGTAGACTTTTCTTTCTTGCCTTGAGCTGAAGATGATTTGGTCAATCAGAGAATTTCTTATGGTTACAGGTGTTTTGGACATCAGAAGGGAAGGGATGGGGCATCCGGACACTTGAAGACCTCCCAGCTGGTGCGTTTGTTTTTGAGTATGTGGGTGAAATCCTCACAAATAATGAGATGTATGAGCGGAATCTTGCTCTACAAAAGAAGGGAAATGGAGTCCACACCTATCCTGTGCTATTGGATGGGGATTGGGGTTCAGAAGCAAACTTGAAAGATGAAGAGGCACTTTGCTTGGATGCAACCTATTTTGGCAATGTTGCTCGATTTTTGAATCATCGGTGGGAAATATTCATCCTCTATTCAAATCCTTTTCCTTCACCATACAGAAGTCTACCTTTGGAGTGTCAAATGCAATTCATCTAGTTTTCTAATAAGTTCTTGTCTCACACTCCTCCTTTCTTATCTCTATTTTCTTTCCTTTTTAATTTTATTTGGGTGCTTTTCTTTAATGGTCTTCTTCCCTTTCTATGCTGGTCTCTTTTTTCTTGAGCTTTTTTTCTTTTCTTTTTCTTGCTCTAGGCAGCCTAGCATCTTCACCTGAAAAGAATGGCCAGTACGATAAATTTGGATCTGGCCAGAAATTCATTTTAATCTTATTCTTTGTACTGATGAGCCAATTTCTTTAGGAAATGCACTCATGGCTGTTGTCACAAAGTTGGCATAAAAATAGGTTAATTGAATAGGGGCCATGAGATTGCAGACCAAGACAAAAGGGCATGCTTCATTATCCTGTTTTGGGTTTAGGATATTCATGATTGTATGGGCCAAGCTAGGCTGGGTACATTAGACCAATCCACAATGTTAAATTATGCATCTTGGGTTGAAAGGCTCATAATTTTAATAGTGTAAAGTGTGGCCTTTGTCTCCTGTTTTTTTGTGCTGTTTGGAAGTTTCATAAAAATTGGATTAAACCTAGATTTATTCGTGCAGCCAGCTCTACGTCTCTTTATTGAAGTTTCTAAGTGGCTGAGTTCTTTCTTCAAAGCTATGTTTCCTGTGGTCAATGACCTTTGGGTTTCTAAACTCAAAAAGGCAGAAGTTCCTTGTGTTAGTAGTTGGATTCTCAATGACTCTACAGGAGTGGTGGAGGTAATAATTCAACTTAATCTTTTGAGATCGGAAGGTGATAAAGCTTCCCCACTCATGTTGCAGTCTTTTGATTTCTTAACTCTATACACTAAAATTGACCTAATGGATCTAAAATCTTGGATGAGAGTTCTGATAAATAAAGCTTTTCATCAGATGTTTAAGCTTCATTGTTTTAAGTTTTTGTTGGTTCAAAAAACAGCTTTGAACTTTATATTTTTGTGGCTGAAAAATAAAGCAGAGATCAATTTGTTTGAAAATCTTCATAGCTTTAAAGTTGCAGAGGCTTCAGATTTGATCTCTTGGTTGGATTTCTTGTTAGACAATTTGTTTATTTATTTTGGTCATTGTGCTTATAGACAATGCATTGGTATCCCCATGGGTACTGATTGTGCAGTCTATTTGGCAAATTTCTATCTCTTTACCTATGAGTTTGATTTCATTAAGTGTCTTTTGAGGAGTAATACTTGTCCTGTTGTGCTTCATAGATTGTCCATGTTCATAGGTTTGTGGATGATCTTTTGGTTCCTCATTTTTCAGACTTTGAGGATTTCATGTACCTAAACCAAGACTCTTTTGGTGGTGGCATATACCCAAAAGCATTTTGTGAGTTGAACTGTACATCTAAAGGCTTCTCTTGTAATTTCTTGGATCTTGCTGTGAGACAAAGTCCTCAAGGTTTATCCTGTGACATTTTTGACAAACCCTCTCAACCAGAGTATGCACGTATTGAAATGATTAGAATGCCTCGTGTTCATTCCAGTATCTCAATTATTGTGAAGCTGGGGGTTTGTAATAGTCAAATTGTAGGTTCTTGAGGCTTTGTAGTTGTAAGATTTTTTTTGTCTTTCAGATGGTCAGTCTTATTAAGAGAACTAGAGGGTTGCTTAACAAAGAAAAATTCCTCTTTGGAATTTCAGCTTTTGGAGTTTTCAGAATGATTTTGTTCAGAGTCAAACCAAGTGTTTGTACAAACTCATTGTTTACAGAAGTGTGGACCTTCTTGTAAGCCCACTTGTTCTTTGTTTGTTCCATGCTGTCCTTTCCTTTTAAATTCTGCTTTTCCTTTTCTGTTGGTCTGTTGCTAGCCAGTAGTATGGCTGAGTCTTCCCGTTGCTTCCAAATTCGCAGCAGGAACTCGGTTTTGTAGGTTTGGTGTCTTTCCCTGGCCTTTACCCACTGTAGGGAGCTGATGAAATCATTGGGGAAGTTGCGGTAGTTAAGTCACTATCGTACATACTACTGTTGATGGTCCCTGAACAAGTGTGAGACTGGCACTTTTGTTCATACAACAGGTTTTTGGTTTTTTGTTTGTTTTTGTCTTTCCTACTTTGGAGCTTCCTGTCGCTTCTTGAAGAAGTGTTAACCTTGGTGTGGGTTTTTTCTTCATCATGAGAATGGAGATTTTTCTATTCTTATGAAAGATATCTTAGGTTGAAAGGCTGGATGATGGCCAACTATGAAGCATGTTGTTCTCAGTATATGGAGCCTACATTTTTAGCACAGGATAACATCTCTGCTAGTTTTGTTGTTTCGAGGTAATTATTCCTGGGTAAATCTTTGTCCTTATAGTCATTTTATAACCCAAAGTTAGCTTAACAAGGGAAGTTTTGATTGGCATTTCTACCTCTGGTTTCTTCAAACTAGATCATCTCAATGACTTCTGAATTGTGTTGTTGAGCATCCACTCTCTTGTCAAAAGGTCATGCCCTTAAAGTTCTCCAGATTGTTTCTCTCTTGATTTTCTTGCTAGGTCCTTTTTTGGTTTGTCTTTTTTATGGTACTCTTTCTTCTTGATTTGTTCTTGTTCCTTCCCTAATTTGTTTTGTTAGGCTAGTTGGCATCATGGTTGAGTCTAGTGTGTACTGCTGGCTGTGTGGCAGAAACTTGGTTCATCATCTAGTGCAAGACATCAACCTACAGCCATTGCTAGTAGTATTACCATAAGTTTACCATCCATAAGTTGTATGCACCACCCTTTTCACAAGTTGTCCATGAATGTTAGGATATTGGCTTGACATTCAAAATCGTTGTTGATTTGCCAGATGTCACGATGCTAATATGATTGACATGCCAGTGGAGATTGAGAGCCCTGATCATCACTACTACCATGTATGACTATGTGCCCCTTTCTTTGTCTTTTCAGTCTGATAGTCTTTCAATAAGTACAATTACATTTCAATGTATCCCTATTATATGGATTGATTGCATTTCTCTCTCTTGAATCTTAATCATTTTGCTTGAAGAATCAAGTCACCACGTATACATTTTATCAGTCCCCTTTTGCAATTGCAATAGGTTGCAAATTGACCTATGGATCAACCTAACATCTACCATGGTTGAGTCAAAAGACCTAACTCCCACCTAGCATGAGATAAGTTGGAGGTTTAATGTGGCAGGAATGAAACCCTGGTGTCTTGTGGCTTAAGTTACAAGAAGTTGATGTCCATGCTGAGAAAAGTTGGGTTCTTAAAGAATGAGATCTACAGAATGATTTCTGTTTGCAGTTTCTGCCTTTGGGGTCTTCAAAATGATCATTTGACATATTTCTCATTCCTAATAGGGGTTAGCTTGTTTAAACCCACTTTATCCTCCTAAGTTCTCATCTCACAGTCCTCTTCAAGTCTCCTTTGTTTTCTTTCCTTCTTGAATTTTTGGTGTGGTTTTTCTTTTGTTGCCTTTTTCTCTTTCTATGTCTGTCTTGTTCTGGGGGTCTTTTTGGTCTTCTTTTTTTTGAGCTAGCTAATATCATGACTGGTCCTTCAATGCCAGTCTTGTGACAGAATTGAGTAAATTGGTTAGTTTTTGACATACCTGCTGCACCCATTACTGGGATCTGATGAAGTCAGTGGGGATGTTATAGTATCTGCTTAATGTCATACATGTTGCTGTTGGAGGTACTGACCATGCATATGACTGTTGCTGTCATTTGAACCACTCCGTAATTCTATCTTGTGGTCTAGTGTTCTCTTTTCTGTAGGGTGGGATTTCCTCTTTTTCATGCTTGCTGATACTTGCTGCTTTTTGGTCACATGTGAAATATCCGTTGCATTACTAGATTGGGCTCATCTGTTAATTCTTTTCAGTTTTACTGAAATTTGCAGTATTGAGACATTTTCAGCACCTGCAAAGATAAATGTGTCTTTAATCCAAAGGCCTGTTTGTGAAGCTTTGATATCAATGTTGTGGATATTCCACACCAGGGTTTTTATTTTTTCCCCCAATTTTGTGATGGAGCCACACTGATGATCATCAACATTGACAAGACATTAGCCAAATTTAGCTATGTGTCAAAGAGGAAAGTAGAATTTTAAAAAAATCCTGTTAGCCTGTGAAACCTATTGTCTAAACATGTTGACTTCCGAAAATTTCCCCGCAAAATCTGATGCATTTTTTCACAAATATCCTTTCTGTCAGTCATACTAGATTTTTTTTTGGTTGCCAAGTGGCAAAAATTTGCTTGAAAAATGCTGCACCGCATCTATAGTTAATGAGTGTTGTTAGGGCAAAATCTGTTAACAGATCATTTGCATTAGGTTTTTCTGTTGATATGCTCTCTTTTAATAAGGAAATGTGCTAGTTGCTCACGAGGAGGCATCTTGATGATGGTTTAGGTTGATGGTGAGTCCTCATCAATTGTTCCAGCTTTGTTAGCATCATGCCAAGATGCCAAATGGTTGGGACTTATAGCTGCCTTGCAAGGAGTTGTGAGTTCAATTCACTAGGCCATCCAAGACTATAACCAAAACTAGCTATGGTAAGGTCCATTGGGTCAACTATCCTTGGAAAATGTGTGGATGGTTAGGTTCAGAATTTACAGAGTATTGGGTCTACCACTCTGCTCTGGTTTTGACAGTGAGAACATGATCACCTTCAAAATGGAGGTAGTAACCCTGTAGTGTTAAGAGCCTCCATTCACACAGAAAACTGGGAACTTCTGACCCTATAATTTTAGCCCCTAAATGCCTGATGATCCAGAGATGGCAATTTTTGGAATTTCAAACGGATTTAGGTGATGAAAATTTAGATTTTTTCAATTTTGTTTTTTGGGATTGCATGGTGCTTTGTGAGAGCTTTCAGATGGTCTACAGACCAAATTTTTTGATAGGATTTGGTTGAGGATTTGGTCAAATAATTGCTTGACTTGGGCCTCTGGTGAACCCAGCTGCTTGCACCCACCCAAGATTGTACCAATGAGGGTGGTGAGAATTTTAGGTGGGTAGCAGGTGCTAACTCTGGAAACTCATTTATGAGCTGACCTGGAGTTCCAGCATTGGAATTCCTCTGTCCATTTTCAATGATCCTTGCATTAATGTTCACATTCCAAAAACTGCAAGGTTTCATTCTTATTTGAAGAATTAGATTCTGGCTTGACTTCTCTTTGAATAAGTACCTAACTTGGTCATTGCGAGCGCCATATTAAAATTAATTTATTAGTGTTATTAGCAGGGTTTTGTTTTTCAAATTTTTGAAATAGGTGGACTGGCAATCCATAAGAGGACTCAGCCAAATTTGACTAAAGGTCAAGTAAAGTAGAATTTTTTTGGATGCCCACTGTATTCTGACAGTTTCAACTTTTTTTCCTTGAAATATGGCAACTTTGGGCCATTTTCTCCCAAAGAACCCTTTGTATGATTTGAACTCCTATTTTTTTGTTGTCAAATGGTGGAATTTTGCCAAAAGAAAGAATACTGGTCATTAATGTCATGTTAGAAGTCTTCTTTTGGTCAGTGAAGCTTCAGATCCAATGTTGGGCATCACCTGGCTGGTCCTTTATGAGCGCAATCTAACTTTGATATTGCATCATCCCTTCTTGATTTTGGCTGAAATTTTTACAAAAGATTTTTGAGTGCTTACACTTTGAATCTAATGGTTGGATTTGTAATCCCTTTCATAGATGAATGGATTGGACCAGATTTTTAACTAAGGCTTTCAATAGAGGTTAAATGGTTGTAAAACAGGCTTAGGTTTTTAGGTGTTAAGGTCCACCCAATCACAATGAGGTGGGCCAAACTAAAGGTTTTCCTAGCATACATGTGAACAACAAATAATCATGTTTGCTTGGCTAATGAAGTGTTTGCATTGTACTAATTTAATCCTTGCCCTCTCTCTCTCTCTCTCTCTCCAGTTTTTCTTTTATGTAAGGTTTTTACATGGCTTTTCATTTGCCAATTAGCTTGTGTAAAGGTAGAACGTTCTAGGGGGATGTGTCTTGAGTTGGGCAGCAAAATTGTTTTTGACTCCAATATTAAATTATGGAAGTTGTTAATTTTACATGGGGGGCATTTGAACACAAATTTTTCCTTACTTTTATGTTGATTATTTTCTTTCCTCTATATTTCTGTTACTAAAACTTGAAGTCTTGATTAGTGTAGGTTCAGTTTTAGAATACATATCATGTTTAATTGCTTGATAGGAATTGATGGAGTTGATGAAAAGTCTTGGAATCTGGCAATTGTTGAATTGGAGGTTTTGGAAGTATGTTGCATTTATGTTGATCTTATAACATTTGGGCAGAGGAGGTCATTCCTTTCATATAGAGAATATTCTAAGTTGTTACAAGTTGCTTAGTGTCAAGATTTTGATAGGTCACTTATACCAAGGCCAATTGAGCTTCATCAAGTCCTTTTAGGTATTGAGTTGACAACTTGGTGGCTACAACATAGTTCGTCTTAATTCAAACTAACTGAAGGAAGTTTAAGA
>Ga0209208_10007367_pt1 | contig 14925 bp, 21 predicted proteins | sample S1TSphfallax_3_FD_187694 | JGI IMG/M metagenome (GOLD analysis project Ga0209208, IMG submission 187694) | Host-associated microbial communities from peat moss isolated from Minnesota, USA - S1T2_Fd - Sphagnum fallax MG (SPAdes) (version 2) | ecosystem: Host-associated > Plants > Peat moss >...
CTGTCGAAGGATGGGCATGAGATAACCTTGAGGCGCGCGCCCATCCTTCGACAGGCTCAGGATGACACGGCGGTACGCCTGACTTCTTGGATGCAAGTCAGGAGGGCGAGAAGACTACTCTTTGAGGGCGTAGCCGACGCCGCGGACGGTTTGGATCAGTTTGTCCTCGAAGCCGTCGTCGATTTTGCCGCGCAGGTAGCGGATGTAGACGTCGATGAGATTCGAGTCACCGAGGAAATCGCTGCCCCAGACGCCGTTGAAGAGCTCGTCGCGCGTGTGGACTTTGTTGCGGTGTAAGAGGAGGTACTCGAGCAGCGCGTACTCTTTGGCGGTGAGCTGAACGGCTTTCCCGCCGCGCACGACCTCGTGCCGGTCGCGGTCCATCGTGAGGTCCTTGGCGGCGAGCACGTTGACGGCGGGGTGCTTGTCGCGCAGCCGGGCGCGCACGCGCGCCAGCAGTTCCTCGATCGAAAACGGCTTGACGAGGTAGTCGTCGGCGCCGGCATCGAGGCCCGCGACGCGGTCCGGGATACGGTCTTTCGCCGTGAGCATGATGATCGGGACGGTGCTCTTGGCGCGTACCCGTGTCGCGACTTCCATGCCGTCCAGCTTCGGCAGCATCAAATCGAGGATCACCAGGTCCGGCTCTTTGAGCGCGCGCTCGAGGCCGGTCAGCCCGTCGCGGGCCGTTTCGACCTCGTAGCCTTCGTGCTTGAGCTCCAGCTCCAGCACCCGGGAGATTTGCGCGTCGTCTTCGACGACGAGGATCTTATACGCGCGTTCGCCGTTCACGCCCTAATTGTCGGAGATGCGACGGCGTGCCGGCATGAGAGACACCTGAGAAATCCAGATCGTCGACGACACGCCGAGCGCGAGCCACAGCCACGCGTGCGTCGGGAACGCTGCGCCGATCACCGCGACGACGCTCGTGACGATGAAGCCGAACTTGCCAGCGAGGGCCGGCGCGCCGCTCATCACGTACCACGAGAGCCAGACCATGATCGCAAGGACCGTGCCGAGCGCCCAGACCTCTGCGGCCCGGAACATCAGCCGCGGGCGGTAGACCGTCGCGCCGAGGATGCGGCGGCGCAAATCGGCCGGCGGCTCCTCCAGAGGGAGCGCGAAGAGGGCGCGTTCCAGCTCGTTATCGGTCATTGGGGGCCTCTTTCTGCGATGGTGTCGCCAAGTGCTTTCCGTAACAGCTCCTTGGCGCGGAAGAGATGCGTTTTCACCGTTCCCATCGGGAGATCGAGCACGGTTGCGATTTCCTCGTACTGCTTCCCTTGCAGATGGAAAAGTGTGATCACGGTGCGGTATTTCTCGGGCAGCGCTTCGATCGCCGCGCGCAGACGGCGGGCGTCGTCGCTGGCTTCGGCGAGCGCTTCGGGACCCGCCGCGGGGTCGGCCCGGTCGGGCAGTTCCGTATCGGACCAGCGCTTGCGCCGGGCCAGCCGGTCGCAGCACGCATGGTAGACGATCGTGAAGATCCAGGTCGAGAACTTCGCGCCCGGCCGGAAGGTGTGGAGCGCTCGGTACGCCTTCATGAAGGCCTCCTGGGTCGCGTCCTTGGCTTCCTCGACATCGTGGAGGGTGCGGTACGCGAGATGGTACACGGCGCGGTCGTAACGCTCGACGAGGGTCCCGAAGGCCTCCCCGTTGCCCGCGACCGCAGCCGCGATCAACGCGTCGTCGGTGACGGCCGGGACTTCCACCAAATGCTCCCGACGCGGCCGGGGCGCGAGTACGGCAACTGCCACGATGCCCCCATGTACGGCCCGGCGGGGTCCGTGTTTCGCCCGCTCGCTCGAAACATCGAACGGCCCACCCCGTACATGGGGCAGTTCACTCGCTGAGGAAGCGTCCCCAATGATCGTGCCACAACCGCAATCCATTCCGTTCCCGGCCCGCCCCCTCCCGGCGGCTGCCGCGCGCTGAACGATGGATTCGCGACGTGCGACCGTCTTGGCCGGCCTCGTGGCCGCCGAACTCGTGGTTCTGGGGATGATCTTCAGTTCGTTGCACGGATTTTCGCACCACGGCTCGATCGCGGTTGCCTCGACGTCGTCCGGGATCCCGTCGGACGTCCATACGACGATATCGACCTCGCAGGCACCAAGCATCATCCTGCGCGACGACGACGCGCACTTCCAGATCCATACGGCGCCCATCGGATACATTCGGGTCGATGAGACGACGACGACCGACGGCGAGGTGTCCGGGATCGCGCCGCTGAGCGTCGAGCATCGTTCGTACAACACGATCTACATCGGACGCCACGAAGACTATAGCGGCACGATGCACCGGGATATCGCGATCGTCGTTCCGCTCGCTGCAACGATCGAAGTCGATGACTGCAAGTCGCTTACGATGAGCGATCTGAGCGGTCCGGCGACGATCAAATGCTCGGGCGAAGAGCCCGTGGCGGTCAGCGATCAGCACGGCGCGTTGCAGGTCAAAAACGATGACGGTCGGGTCTCGATCGCGAACATGACCGGCGACCGGCTCGAAGTCACCAACGACAACGGCAGCGTCGAACTCACCGACGTGCGCACGAATGTTCTCACCATCAAGACCGACGACGGGCACATCGCGGGGACCGGGATCGTGGCCGGCAGCGGATCGGTCCAATCCGACGACGGCAACGTCTCGCTGACGTTTGCGTGGCGCGCGAACGTCACGGTCGCCGTGAAGTCCGACGCGACCATCACCGCGGTGCCGCCGTTGCAACTCGTGCAATTCGGCGACTCGAACAGCGAGCGGCAAGTCCGCTTCGGCGCCGGCGACGGCCGGCTCGATGTCAAGACCGATGACGGCAGCGTGACGCTGGCCGGCGGAGGCGTCTAGATCATGGCCGGTGCGCTTGCGATCCTGTGCATCTTCGGCTTGCCGGTCGCGGCCTATATCATCGTGAAGTTGCTCGCCCACCAGGAGCGCATGGAGATGATCCGCATGGGGTACTACGCGGGCGTTACGCCGCAGCCGCCGCCGGCAGCCGCGGAGCAGCGCCGGACGCAGCAGCCGTCCGCCAAACTCATCGTGTTGCCGCCGCTTGGGACGCCGGTGCCCGGCGCAACGCGCTCAGCCGTCCGGACGGTTCTCGAGAACCGGAGAGAAAACTAACCGCAATGGACCACGATTTTGCCGCCACGCTCGCGATTCTGTGCATCTTCGGATTGCCGGTGACCGCGTACATCATCGTCAAGGTGCTCGCCCACAAAGAGCGGATCGAGTTGATCCGGCGCGGCTACGCGCCGCCGCCCGACGGAAATTGGAAAAAGGCCACCTTGCGTGACCGGATGGATGATGTTCGTGATCGGGTCGGCGCCCGGCAGATGGGCGACCCGACGCCGCCGCCGTACGCCGGGCCCGCGCCGGGGATGTACGATCTCGACGGTCCGCAGCGCCAGCTCAACAAGGGCATCATGGTCGCGCTGATCGGTCTTGCGATCACGATCGGGATGAGCTTCATCGGAATGGATAACAGCGGTCCGCTCGGCACGCCCGGATTCCATCCCGGACCCGAAATGCTGGCCGGCTTGATCCCGATGTTCGTCGGCATCGCGCAGATCATCAATGCGGTCCTCGGTGGCGCGCAGCTCGGCAATTTCCGCGCGCGCAGCTACGGCCCACCGGGCGGCCCGATGCCCGGCCCCAGCGCTTCGAGCCCGTTCTCCCAACCCGGCCGACCCTACGCGCCGCCGCCACCCCCTCCGCCCCGTCCGAATCCGTCGGAAGAGTTGCCGAAGAACAACCCGCTTGATCGCCGCTAACGCGGCGAACCAAAAAAAGTCGGGCGCCTGAGCGCCCGACTTTTCTCTGTTGCTTCGTCCGCGTGCCTTTCGGCAGTAACCGGCGTCGCAGCGCCGGTGAGTTGCCGCCTTAGCGGCAACTTACCAAGGCCATGGCCCAGCCGGCAGCTGTCCGGGTGCGGACGAGATATCCCGCTTCGGTACGGTCGTAGACATGATAGCCCGCTCGTAGCGCGTCGGCCAACGTCTTGAAAACCACAACTCCAGCCATCTCGATCCTCCTTTCCGGTGCTTCTCACCGGTGCTGCTTCACCAACGTTCCGGTACGTAGTGAAGTTCTCTTTTTCATTATCGGTTCATCAACCGGGAAAGACGTAGCACAAAAAGCGGTGTAACGCACTTTTTACGTGAACGAAACCGGCCATGAACGATCCCGCTGCCATGCGCCTCGTCGTTGCTTTGGACGTCCCGCGTTTCGAGCGGGCCCGAGCGCTGGTCGATGAGCTCGCACCGCTCGGGGTTACGTTCAAGCTCGGATATCAAGCGTTTTACGGCTACGGAGCGGCCATTCTCGCGCATCTGACCACGGCGGGCGCCTCCTATATGCTCGATCTGAAGTTGCACGACATCCCGAATACGGTTCACGCCGGCGTGCGTGCGGTCGTGGCGCCGGGCTGCCGGCTGCTCACCGTTCATGCGCTCGGCGGTGCCGCGATGCTCGCCGCCGCTGTCGAGGCCGCGGGCGAACGTGCCGCCGAAATCGGATGCGATCCGCCGCATATTCTTGCGATTACGATCCTCACCAGCATCGCGAGCGAGGATCTGCGCGAACTCGGTCTGAGCGGCGGACCGGGCGAGAACGCGATTCGCCTCGCTGCGATCGCGCGCGATGCGCGCTGCGGCGGGATCGTGTGCAGCGTCGCCGAGGCCGCCGATGTGAAGCAGTTCTTCGGTAGTGAATTCATCGCGCTCACGCCGGGGATCCGGCCGGCCGGAACCTCGCACGGCGATCAGGCGCGGGTCGCGACGCCGGCTGCCGCGCGCGACGCCGGCGTCGACTACATCGTCGTCGGCCGGCCGATCATCGAGGATGCCGATCCGCTCGGCGCAGCGCAAGCGATCCTCGCCGAGTTTCGCGGCGTCCCGGTGTGAATCTACTCCACGATCTCGAGGCGCGCGGCGCGATTCTGGACGGGCATTTTCGGCTCTCGTCGGGCCGCCACTCGACCCGCTTCGTGCAAAAGTTCCGGCTCCTGGAAGATCCTTCCATGGTCGAGCGCGTCGCGGCGGAGATCATCGCCAGAACGCGAGACGTCGCGCCGACGATCGTCGTGAGCGCCGCGGTCGGCGGGATCGTGCTCGGCTACGAGTGCGCGCGCCAACTCGGCACGCTCGGGATCTTCATCGAAAAGGAAGACGGTGTGCCCGCCCTGCGGCGCAATTTCGTCCTCACGCCCGACGATCGCGTGCTGGTGGTGGAAGACGTCGTCACGACCGGCGGGTCGGTCCGCGAGGTGCTCGACGTCGTCCGCGCCCGCGGCGCCACGGTTGCGGGCCTCGGGATCATCGTCCGGCGCGCCCCGGTCGACTTCGGCGTGCCGACCGTCGCGCTGCTCGATCTGCCGATCGAGTCCTTCACGCCCGCCGAGTGTCCGCAATGTGCGCTGGGACAGCAACTTACCGAGCCCGGCTCGCGGTTCTTGAAGTCGTGAAATCATTGGAATCGCTGGTCCGCCCGGCGGTGCGCTCCCTCAAACCGTACGCACCCGGCACGACCGTGCAGCAGGCCAAGGCCCGGTTCGGCTTGCGCAACGTCGTCAAACTCTCGTCGAACGAGAATCCGCTCGGCGCATCGCCGCGCGCGATGGCGGCGCTGGCCAGCATCCCCAACGCCAACATCTACGTTGACGACGACCATACCGAACTGCGCACGCGGCTCGGCGCGCTCGCCGGGCTGACGAAAGATTCGATCGTCGTCGGACACGGCTCGAACGACGTGTTCATGACGCTCTTCGCGACGTTCGTCGGTCCGGGCGATGAAGTCGTGCACGCCGATCCGACGTTTTCGCTCTTCGCGCTCGATACGGCGCTCTTCGACGGCACCTCGGTGCGCGTGCCGCTGCGCGACGGCGTGCACGATCTCGATGCGATGCTCGCCGCCGTCGGGCCGCGTACGAAGTTCGTTGTCGTCTGCGATCCGAACAATCCGACCGGCACGATGGTCGATCCGGAAGCCTTCGCCGCCTTCGCCGCGGCGTTACCCCCGGACGTGCTCTTGGTGATCGACCAAGCGTATCGAGAGTATATGCCCGAACCGAGCGTCGACGGTCTCGCCTACGTCCGCAACCGGCCGCGCACGATCGTGCTGCGCACGATGTCGAAGCTGTACGGCCTCGCATCGCTACGCTTCGGTTACGCGGTCGCCGAGCCCGAAGTCGCCGCGTACATGCAGCGCGTGCGACTGCCGTTCAATGTCTCGCGCCCGGCGGCGATCGCGGCGCTCGCGGCGCTCGATGATTACGAGTTCTTACGCCGCACGCTCGAAACGAACGAGGCGGGCAAAGCCTATCTCTCGCACGAGTTCACGCGGCTAGGCCTGTTTTTCTATCCCAGCGCGACGAACTTCATCGCCGTGCGCGTCCCGGTGAGCGCGACGCAGGCCTACGAAGCACTGCTCGAACGCGGGATCGTCGTGCGCTCCGGCGACGGCCTCGGGCTGCCGAATTTTCTGCGCATCACGATCGGCACCCAGCGCGAGAACGAGCAACTCATCGAAGCGTTCGACGCGCTCGCGCCGGCCTGGCCGAGTCTGCGTCAACCGGCCTAAGACGGTCCTTAACTGAGCCCGCGTTCGGGCGTACCGCGGCCGGCTTCGTTTTCGCGGCACAGCTCGTGGCCGCAGCCGCAGGGTTCGAGCGCTGCATCACCGCGGATGAGATCCGCGGCTTCGACCGTGTGCTCGGAGCAGAACGCGCTGCAGGGGCCGGCGCTGACCTGATCGTTGCAGCCGCAGGCGGCGTTGATACACTGATGGTCGGGCGCGTTGCCCGGCTCGATGACGGCACTCATGGCGGCTAGCGTTCCCCGCCTCGGCGGGGCGTACACCGAGCAGGCGGAGAACTCGCGCGGCATGGATGCAGACGACGTGGCAATCGCGATCCGGCGCGGCACGGCCGCCGATCGGTCGTTTGTCGGCGACCTCGGCAAACGCGTTGCCGCGACGAGCATCTCGGCGATCCGGCCCGTTGAGATCGCGTCGGTCGAAAGCGCCTTCGATCGGCTGACGCATTTCGTCTACGGTCGCCGGCACGAGCTGCTCGTCGCACACGACGGAGGGCGCCGGCTTGGGTTTTTGCTGTTGTTGCTCGATCTGCCCGATGAGGTGACGAACAGCGACCAAGCGTTCATCGCATACATGGCGGTCGAGCCGGGCGAGCAAGGCCGCGGCGTCGGGTCGGCGCTCGTCGCGGGAGCAGAAGATCTGGCGCGTGCCTTCGGGCTGCCGCATCTCTCGCTCATGGTGACCGAAGACAACGCCGCCGCACAGCGGCTCTACGCCCGGGCGGGGCTGGTGACGGAGCGCCGAATGCTGACCAAACCCTTATGAGCCCTGCGTTCACCCGGCGTCTCGTCACCACGATCGTCGCCATCACGATCCTCGTCGCGCTCGGGGTCTTCATCGATCGTATCCCGCGCACGATGACGATCTTCCTCATCGCCGCCTTCATCGCGTTCGGCGCGACGCCGCTCGTGCGCCGGCTCGAATCGAAGATGCCGCGCTCGGTCGCGATCGGTGTCGTGTACCTCGTGCTGCTGGGGTTCCTCGTCGTGGTCGCGCTCGTCGTCGTGCCGATCACGTACACGCAAGTCGCGGCACTGCTCATCCATGCGCCGGATTACGTCAAGACGGCGCAAGATTTCGTCGCGGCGACGGAGACGGTCATCGAGCATGCCGTCGGCGGTCGCCTGACGCTACCCACCTTCGCGCAGCTGCAAGCCGAGGTCGGTTCACGCGTCACGGACGCGCTGACCACCGCCTTCGCGACGATCGGAACGCTGGCGCTTGCGACCGCGAACGCGCTCTTCATCAGCATCACCGCGCTGATTCTCTCGGTGTTCTTCGTCGCGCGCGGCAAGACGCTCGGTCCGGCGCTGCTCGAATTCGTCCCGCCGCGCCGCCGGCCGGAGGCTTCCGCGCTCTTCTCGGAGATCGCGCACATCTTCGGTCACTTTGTCGCCGGGCAAGCGTTCTTGTGCGTCGTCATCGGGGTCGCGGTGTGGGCCGCGCTGCTGCCCAGTCACTTCACCTTCGCGCTGCTCGTCGCCGTGATCTGCGGCCTCGGGTACGCGGTGCCGTTCGTCGGGATGATCGTCGCGCAGGTCGTGGCCGCGATGCTCGCGATCCCGCAAGGGCCGACGATGGTGATCTACGTGAGCGTCGCGATTTTCGTGATCGCGCGCATCGGCGACAACATCCTCGTGCCGAAGGTCATGTCCGATCAGGTCGGCGTCTCGCCGATCGGCGTGATGTTCGCCGTCTTCGCGGGCGGCGAACTCTTCGGACTCCCCGGGCTCATCCTCGGCATCCCGGCCGCCGCGCTGCTCAAAGTCCTCTTCAAATATTTCGTGCAGCCCTACATCGTGCGGATGCAACTCGCCGGCAACGGCCATCTCGACATCGTCGAACAGATCCATGAATCGATCCGTCCCAAACCCGACGGCACGATCGAGGTTGTCGAAGAGCGTCGCACGATCGAAGTCGAGGTTCCGGAACCCGCCGCCTAAGGCGCCGGCGTTACATCTGCGCCGGAGCGCTGACGCCGCAGAGCGCGAGCGCGTGCGCGAGTACGGTGCGCGTCGCGCTCGCGAGCGCGAGCCGCGCGACGGCCAGCTCGCGATCCGATTCGACGATCGGCAGGATCGGACAGCGATCGTAGAACGGGTGGAAATCCGCCGCGACGTCGCGCGCGTACTTCGCCAAGCGGTGCGGGGCGCGGGCCCGCGCGACGCCCTCGACGACGGCGCCGAACTCGGAGAGCCGCCGCGCGAGCGCCAGTTCCGCCGGATCGACGAGCCGCGCGAGTGCCCCGCCGACCTCGAGCGCGTTCGGATCGATCGCACCCAGCAGCGTGGAATCGCGGTCGCCCGCGCGCCGGATCAGCGAGGCGATGCGCGCATGGCCGTATTGCACGTAGAAGACGGGGTTCTCGTTCGATTGCTCCTTGGCGAGTTGTAAATCAAAGGTTAGCGGCTGGTCGGTCGAGAGCATGACGAAGAAGAAGCGCGCCGCGTCGACGCCGACCTCATCGAGGATGTCGGCGAGCGTGACGATCGTTCCGGCGCGCTTCGACATCGCGATGATCTCGTCGCCGCGCTTGAGCGTGATTTGCTGCGCGAGAATGACCTCGATGGCCCCCGGCCGGCCGTACGCGTCGGCCAGCGCGTTGAGCCGCGCGATGTAGCCGTGATGATCGGGACCGAGAATATCGATCACGCGATCCGCGCGCTTGAGTTTCTCGTAGTGGTAGGCGACGTCGCCCGCGTAATAGGTCGGCCGGCCGTCGGCGCGCACGACGACGCGGTCTTCGTCGTCGCCGGACTGCGTCGTGCGCACCCAGAGCGCGCCGTCTTTCTCGTACGTTAGGCCGAGTTCGCGCAGCCGCTCGATCCCGGTCGCGATCGCGCCGTCGTCGTGCAGGGCGCGTTCGCTCTGCCAGAGATCGAAGTGCACGTCGAAGCGCGCGGCGATCGCCTGTTGCTCGGCGACGTTCGCATCGCGGCCGAATTGCTGAAAGTACGGGAGCCACTCGGCTTCATCGGCGCTGCGCCAGCGCTCGCCGTCCTGCGCGCGAATCGCCTCCGCGATCGGGACGAGATAGTCGCCGGGATAGCCGTCTTCCGGAAACGCAGCCGCGGGATCCCACAGCTGCAGGTAGCGCGCGTAGAGCGAACGGCCGAGCGTTGCGAGTTGCGCGCCGGCATCGTTGATGATCCACTCGGTGAAAACGTCGTAGCCCGCGAAGCGCATGGCTTTCGCGAGCGTGTCGCCGATCGAGAGCGTGCGCCCTTGTACGACGACCAGCGGCCCGGTCGGATTCGCGCTGCCGAATTCGAGCGAGACGCGCTCGCCGCGCGCCGCGCCGCGACCGTACTCGTCGCCTTCACGCAGCACGCGCATGATCGTGCGCTGCCAGAACGCCGGTGCGAGCCGCAAATTGATGAAGCCGGCGGTCGGCGTCGCTTCGAGAACGGTTGCGCGCACCGCCTCATCGCGCAGCGCGCCGGCGACGATCGCCTCGGCGATCGCCGCCGGCGGTGCCTTCGCGGCTTTCGCGAGGCCGAACGCGACGTTGGTCGCGATATCGCCGAATTCGGCCCGGCGCGGCGCCTCGAACGTGACCTGCGGTTCGCTCTCGGGATAGAGCGAGCGCGCGGCCGCGGAGAATCGTGCGGCGAGTTCGTCGAGGGTCAGCAGTTCGGCAGTCGAGCGCATTTCATCGCACTTCGCCGCGGACGAAGCGCGAACCTCAGCCGGGCAGCGTCGTAAGCCAGGTGAGGATGTCGTCGGTTGCGTTGTCGCATGTCCCGGTATGATCGGAGCGGATCGAGCGGTACGTGTTGTGTGGGCCAGGCGGAGCCTGCCGGAAGGTCCCCTCGCTGCCGGATTGCGATCGGTCGTCGTCGCCGGCGATCCAGATGAACGGGACGTGCAAACGGCCGATGTTCGCGGCAATGCTTGCCGGCCCGGATGGATCGAAGAAGCTCACGTACGTCGCAGCGGTCGCCGTTACGGTGAAGAATTCGCCCTGATTCGTGTCGGGATAGTCGGCCGGGTCGTTGGCCTGACCCGCGGCGACGGCGGACTGCGCTTGCGCGAGCGCCGGGCCGATGCGCGCCATCGCCGAAATGCGAGCAGCGTCGTGTGCCGGTGCGCACGCGATCACACCCGCGATCTCCGGATGTCCCTCCCCGTAGGCAAGCGCAGCGTTCGCGCCTTGGCTCAAACCTCCGACGACGATCGTTTTCGCGCCGTGCGCCCGCAGATCGGCGATCACGGGCTCGAGTTCGGCGAGGCAATCGGCGAATGGTTTCGCATAGATGCGCCTCCGCGACCAGCACATCTCCGGCGTCGCGACGAGATAGTGCGCCGCTCGCAGCGCACCGACGAGCCGCACGCCGATCGAACGCTTCGACGGTGTCCCCAGCGGAATGCCGCTCGTTCCATGCATCAGCACGATGCCGACGGTCGCCGGATCGGGCGCGGCGCAGACGGGTACCGCTACGCTGATGAGCATGGCCGCGCACGCGACCGCACAAGTGCAAATCGAACGGATCATACGACCTGCGCTGCGCGGGTGGAGTTAGTGATGATAGGGTTCACCGCGCGCTATTTTCGCCGCACGATAGAGCTGCTCCAGCACGAGCACACGCGCCCATTCGTGCAGCAGCGTGAGGCGCGAGAGGGACCAGCGAACGTTGGCGCGCGCATGCACGGCCGGCGACGCGCCGTACGTGCCGGCGACGACGAACGTTAGTGCGGAGATGCCGTCGACCGCAGCGCGCTCGATGCGCTCCGCGAGCTCAAGGCTCGAGAATTCGTTCCCTTCGCGTTCGAGCAGCCACACGACGTCGGCGGGCGCGATCGTTCGCAGGATCGCTTCGCCTTCGCTTGCCATTGCACGATCCGGTTGCGCCCCGTCGGCAGCACGGATTTCGATCTCTTCGAGCCGGTGATAGGGCTGCAGCCGCTTGCGGAAGTCGGCGGCGGCCGCGGCGATGTACGGTTCGCGCAGCTTGCCGACCGCGATCAGGCGTACGTGCATGCGCGTCGTTTACGGCGCGGCGCGCACGAACCCGCCCGCCGCGCGCGCGACCCGGCCGTCGGCTTCGAGCTCGGCCAGCGCCGGCAACACCAGCGCCGCCGGCAGCCCGAGCGTGGCCGCGAGCGTCTCGGCGCTGCGCTCGCCGTCGGCAAGCGCGCCGAGCACGAGGCGGAAGACCGGCGGATCGTCCGCGCGCGCGAGCGGCTGTGCGGTGCTGCGAAGCGGCAACCGCGGCATCCGGAACCCGGGCAGCGCGGCCAAGACGTCGCGGACGTCCCGGGCGAGGATCGCGCCGTCGCGGATGAGCGCGTGACAGCCGGCGACCTTGGGCCGGTCCACATCGCCGGGGAAGGCCAGCACCGGGATCGAGCGATCCGCCGCCCACGAGGCGGTGTTGAGCGCGCCGCTGCGGGCCGCCGCCTCGACGACGACCACGGCATCCGCTAGCGCCGCCACGATCCCGTTGCGCTGCAGAAACTGGTGCGGCCGGGCCGGCTCGTCGGGGGCGAAGGGCGAGACGACCGCCCCCCCGCCGAGGATCATCCGATCCGCGAGTTCCCGGTTCCGGGCGGGAAAGAAGTGGCCGTGGCCGCCGCCGAGCACGCCGATCGTCGGCGCGCCCACGGCGAGGGCGCCCGCATGGGCGGCGCCGTCGATGCCCAGGGCGAGGCCTGAGAGGACGCACACGCCCGCCGCGCCGAGTTCGCGCCCCAAATCATAGGCGAGGCGCCGCCCGGCCTCGCTGGGCGCCCGGGTGCCCACCACGGCGATCGTCGGCGCGGCCAGGCCCGCCAGGCTCCCGGCCACCCAAAGGCCGCCCGGGGCAACGCCCGTGAGCCGCCCGAAGGCGGCCTCCTCGAGGGCGGAGCAGGGCAGAAAACGGCGCGCGAGGGGGTCCACACCCGTCCTTCACGCCGACCGCTCCGGCGGCAAGCCCAGGAAAAGCCCACACGCATGGGAATAGGAGCGGCGATTCCGGGGTCCTCATTCCCGGACGTGAAGGAGTACCGAGAAGATGGCAGCCCAGGCCTACTGCGTGAAGTGCAAGACCAAACGAGATATGCAAGACGCGGTGCAAATCCAGATGAAGAACGGCCGTCCGGCGACGGAAGGCAAGTGCCCGGTGTGCGGCACGAAGATGTTCAAGATCGGCGCCGCGTCCTAAGGCCGCGCCGGCCGGAAATTTTCGCAGCGGTCCGTCCCATCCGGGGCGGACCTTTGTGTTTCGGCCAGGTTGTGGCCTATACTGGAGATGTGCCACTAGATACGGGGGTCGCGACGGAAGCGTGATCTGTCCGACCTGCCGCAACGGCGACACCCGCGTCGTCGACTCGCGCGATGACGAAAGCGTGGTTCGGCGCCGGCGCGAGTGCTTGACGTGCAAGCATCGTTTCACCACCTACGAGCGGATGGAATCGCCGCGCATCTTCGTCGTGAAGAAAGACGGCCGCCGCGAGCAATACGACCGCGACAAGATCCTCGCCGGATTGCGCCGCGCGTGCGAGAAGCGGCCGATCTCCGAGGCCCAGATGGAAGACTTGGTCGGCGGCATCGAGCGCGAGCTCTTCGCCCGCGGCGAGAACGAAGTTCCGGGCTCGCTGATCGGCGAGAAGGTGATGGAGGCGCTCAAGCGCCTCGATCCGGTTGCCTACATCCGGTTCGCAAGCGTCTACCGCCAATTTCGCGACGTCGAGAGCTTCCAGGCCGAACTCGCCGAATTGCTCGCCAAGTGATGCCTCCCGCCGTACTGGTCTTGCGCCTCGCCGAAGGCGCCGGTCTTCCGCTCCCCGCCTACATGAGCGCGGGCGCCGCGGGCGCCGATATCGTCGCGGCCGTCGATGCGCCGCGTACGCTCGCGCCGGGTGAACGCGCGCTGATCCCGACCGGCTTCGCGCTCGAAGTTCCGGCGGGCTTCGAGGTGCAGGTGCGGCCGCGCAGCGGGCTTGCCTTCAAACACGGCGTGACGGTGCTCAACGCGCCGGGAACGATCGATTCCGACTATCGCGGCCCGGTCGGCGTGTTGCTGGTCAACCTGGGCAGCGAGCCGTTTACGATCGCGCGCGGCGATCGGATCGCGCAGCTGATCGTCGCGCCGGTGGCGCGCGCGCTCTTCGGGGAAGCCGCGGTCATCGGCGCAAGCGATCGCGGTGCCGGCGGCTTCGGTTCGACCGGCGTGCGATAGCCGCCCACCATGAACGTCTACATCGTCGGTGCCGGCGCGGTCGGCACGTTCCTCGGTAGCCGGCTGCAGGCGATCGGGAACGACGTCGTCTACGCGCCGCGCGACCTCGCGGCCGTCGAGCCGCGCGACGTCGATCTCGCGATCGTCGCAACCAAGTCGTTCGACACGCCCGGCGCGATCGAGACGCTGCGGCGCGCCATGCGCGATCCGGCGAAGACGACGATCGTGACGCCGCAGAACGGGGTCGGCAACGAAGAAGCGCTGGCGGCTGCCTTCGGTGCGGAGCACATCCTCGCGTGCGCGCTCACCGTGCCGGTGGGGATCGGCGACGACGGGCAGCCGGTCGCGGCGAACGGCGGTGGGATCGCGTTCGCGCCGGTCGATCCGGCCCGGGCCCACAACTGGGTGCTCGCGGCGTTCGGCGCGACCGGGCTCAAGATCGCGGCCGTCCCGGATTACCGCTCCCTCAAATGGTCGAAACTCGCGCTCAACATCGTTGCGAACGCGGCGTGTGCGATCCTCAACGTCCTACCCGAACGGCTCGTCCACCTCAGCGACGTCTACAGCCTCGAGATCCGTGCGATCCGCGAAGTGCGCGATGTGATGAAGGCGCGCGGCATCCCGGTCATCGACCTGCCGCGCTACCCCGTGCGCGCGCTCTTTGCGGTCGCGAGCCTGCCGGTGCCGGCGGCGAAAGCGCTGCTCGCGCAACGCGTCGCCGGCGCGCGCGGCCGCAAACCGCCCTCGTTGCTGCTCGATTTGCGGGCCGGCAAGCACCACACCGAGGCGGGCGTCCTCAGCGGCGCGGTCGCCGCCGCCGCACGCGAGAGCGGGCTGGACGCGCCGGTCAACGCCGCATACGCACGGGTCGTAAGCGACATCGCGGAGATGCCGCAGCTGTGGGCCAAATACCGCGAGCATCCCGATGCGCTCGCGGCCGAGGTGGCCGCGGAGCGGGCGCGAAGCCCACGCGCGAAGCCCAACTCCCCAACCGCCCGCGCATAAGAGGTCCGATGCGTTACCCGAAGGTCGGCGCAGCTTGATGGAAACGAACCAGGCGCTTACGCAAGCGGTCGTTTATCTCGTGGTGATCGCGCTTTTCTTGCGGCGCACGCTCACGACGCAGACGATGCGCGTCACGGTGCTGCCGGTCGTGGCGATCCTCTTCGTG
>Ga0209208_10007368_pt1 | contig 14925 bp, 6 predicted proteins | sample S1TSphfallax_3_FD_187694 | JGI IMG/M metagenome (GOLD analysis project Ga0209208, IMG submission 187694) | Host-associated microbial communities from peat moss isolated from Minnesota, USA - S1T2_Fd - Sphagnum fallax MG (SPAdes) (version 2) | ecosystem: Host-associated > Plants > Peat moss >...
GTTTTTTTTTTAAATTTTTTAATTTTTTAATTTTTTTGGGTCCAAAGAAAAAGAGTATTCAGGCAGTTGAAAAAAAAAAGGGGGGAAAGAAAGAAAGACCTCAAGAAGTCCCAAAGTGTTTTTTTTTATCATTTGTGACATAGTAGCTTTGCCCATCATGACATAAGCCACTCAAACTTTATTACTAGAAAATACTACTATATAACAAGGAAGAAGTCAAAATAGAAAATGAAACGATTTAATATGAAAGGGACCAGGTTTTTTATTTTATTTTATTTTTATTTTTATTTTTCAATTTTGTGAGGTAGGTGGGGTGGCTATAATCCACAAGAGGACTTAAGCCAAATTTGGCTATAGGTTGGAGAGGAAAGTTTATAAAATTTGGAACCTTGCCAAATTTCAACAACATGCTAGAACTCTGGTCTAGATATGGCGATTTCAAACCTATTTTCCCCAAAATATGGCAACTTTGGGTCATTTTTCCCAATAAAAACATTTGTAGTCTTTTTTTTTTGGTTACCAGGTGGTAAAAATTTTGCCAAAAAATAAAAAACCTAGAAGAAACATTAAAGAAATAATGTCTTGCCCAATTGAGCAAAAACTTGACCACCAACTTGATCTCTTCTCTCTCCTCTTTGAGGAGTAGACATAAGAACCCTTCCATTCATATGCCTTTGTAACTAATTGGGTTATGTTTAGGTTCAAGAAATGATCATTATGGATTGGCTTAATCCATCATATCATCGGGTTAAGCCAATGGGTAGGGGATGTTTTCAAAATTCGAGGCCAAACTTGACTACCTATTGCTCCTCATCTTAGGCCCCACGGTTTTGGAAATGCCCCCACCATGGGCTTTATGATTGCACTTAGGGGTCTCTTTTTTCTTAGGTTGTTATTGGCACATAAGGTCCTACTATGAATTATATTGGCTTGAAAAAGGCCAATGAAACTTGCTCAAATGAATATATACTTGATGATTGTCATTGAAAAAGCTTGTCAAGTGTGTCATGCTTCATGAACAATCATTTTTTTCCAATTGGAATGCTACAACTCTTTTGGAAAATTTTCTCCCATTAAAAACCAACTAAATTTGCAAAGTAATAGTAGGAAAAATTTAAAAAATATTACATAAATAATAAACTGAACAAAAGCATGTAAGAAAAAGTTGGCGTCTTTTTATTAGTTTTTGACCACACTACTCATTTAAAAAATAAAACAAAGTTGCACTTTTGCATTAGGAAGATCGAGAAAAAGTAATTATTTTTATTGGACTACATTTCAATCATTTTAAAAATCAATTCTAAGCAAAGAATTTACCAAAAATGTATTCTTTACCCTAAGTCAGTTTTGTCATTAAATAATCATTAAAAATAGTGAAAATAAACTTCATGGAAATATGAAAGGTGAGGTGTGAAAAAACCATCATAATTATTGTAGGCTACAATCGGAATAATTTCACTCCTCATATAACAATATCATAGTAGATTATGAAAATAATAATAATTTAAAATTGAATTATATATATATAGTTTATTTTTTTTAAAATGATCTATTTTTCAAGTATTTGCTATTCTATATTTCTTTTCTTTTTTCATTTTATAGCTATAAATGCATTTGAGAACCTAGATGCTAATAATGTGCCTTTTATTCCATCAAATTCTTTATTAAAAAAAAAACAAAGTTATTAATCATGATGGGTAGGCTAAGTAAGTTTTGTTATAATGGTGTTGGATTTTTTAAGTTTGATGGATTTCCTTTTTAGCTATCAAACTTTTTTACCTTGCAATCTTTCAAAACAATATTATTTATTTATTTAAATATAATTTATCCTCTTTTTTTCCCAAAGGATCACCAGAGTGGCTTTTTCACTTTTTTTTCATTTTTCATAAAGAAAGAAAAAGAATAGAGGATTTAGATGTCCTTTGCAGCACTTTGATTCTGAAGCTTCTTCAATCAGGCTGATGCTTCAAGTTGTCTCAAGTTTGTCCAAGAATGTTGATGGGGGTAAGAATTGATGATGGGTTTAGTAGGGTTTTAGAGTTCAGGGTTGTTTAGGTTTTGAAATCACAAAATTGATGTACTTGTGAGGATTGCATCCTCTCCCCCATGTGGGTGCCAAAGAAGAGAGAGAGAGATGTCAGCTTGTCTTTGCAATGGTTGTGAGGATTGCATCCTCTCCCCCATGTGGATGCAAAAGAAGAGAAAGAGATCAGCTGGGCTTTGCAATGGTTGTGAGGATTGCATCCTCTCCCCCATGTGGGTGCTAAAGAAGAGAAAGAGATCAGCTGGGCTTTGCAATGGCTGGGCTCAAGAGTGGGTGAAGGAAACCATGATAGATAGATAGATAGATAGCAAGAGGTTAAGGTTAGGATTTGCAGACCATGAATAGCTTCTTTCTTCTTTGTGGGTCCTTGCAAATGATTTAAGAGCTTTGTTTCTGAAGTCAGGGGATTTTGCAAAACCCAAAATTGAGAATGGTTTTCACCAAAATCTTGGATGGGTGCACACATCTGGGGATGGATGTGTGATGTGTGCACTATGAACTCACAGCATAGAACAGCCAGCAGACCAGCATCATTGGCACAAAATGTTAAGTCTAGATTGAGCAAGCACAATCATGAATGGCATCATCAGTCTTTCTCTCTGCTAAATTCCTTGAGTTCCCCATTCTCCTGGCAGGTGTGTTTTCTTCATTTTTGTGTTCACAGGATCCTACATGTTATACAGTAGTTCTAGTTCTACAATTTGGGGGTACTGCAATTTCAAAGGTTAGTACAAATTAGCAGCTGATGAAATCCCTCTGGACCTTCTTCTTCTTCTTCTTCAATGCTCAGATCACAATTACTTTTATGCTAAAATTTAATCCCCAGAAGATGATAAAGATTAGATCCAGGAAATCTAGTCTAGAATTGGCATTTTGTGTGTTGATAAACTCCAAAGAATTTTCACCTGGGCATATATTTGTTTGGATAGAGTTTTTTGGTCTTTGAAAGCTCTTCAGCCATTGATGACAGTGCTGAGCTCCATAGGCCTTTGGGTTGCAGTAGTTCTCCAATGGGGAAGATTTGCTCTGCATTCTCTTGGCTAAACCCTAAACCCTAAACCCATTCTCAAGGCAATTCTGTTGTAATCAAACTCAAGCAATAATCAAACACAACTTACAACCCATTTTTTACATTTCACATCATAATTCAATCAAAGGAGTGTTCATGCAAAATGCACACACACTCCATAGAAGCTGCTGTTGTATGCATATTGCAGTATTGTACATCTTGCACAGAAGGCAGATGTGAAAATGTAAAAGACTCTGGCAGTGAGCTCCTGTGTCCAAAAAACTCTCCAAAGTTGAGCTTTGCAATAAGTGAGTGAGAGGACTCATGTTGTTGACATGTCCATTTATGCATATGTTGAAACCAGAGTTGGCCAGTTATTTTGAGTTCTGACCCAGTTATCAAGACGGTTATCAAGCTGGTTGTTAATAACCTACCAGCTTGTTATTGATTTTTTTTTATCACTGGATAATAACCTAACCAATAGGAGGGTGTTCTTGAAAGAATTCAATGAAGAAGTGGGAGACAAAGGATATAAAAGGGGCTCCTTGCTAATGAAATAAACATTTGGGTTTTATGTAGTAGTTTGTAGACATGAGTAGTAGAATGGTTGTTTTTATTGGTTTTGGACAATGTGTGAAGAATGTTCGAATGTTTGGTTCTATTGGATTCTTAAACTTCTTCGTTGCGCACAAAAGTCCATAGGAATAAGATGTGCAGGATTACATCATGGATAAAATTGGTGATATTCGGTGGAAGTGATGAAAAACCATAGAGGACAAAAAGGCCGACTATGGAAGGCATCAAAATAGTTGGGTTATGAAAGTGTTGGATTTGTGGGGAACTCATATTTAGGAAGATACTCAAATTGTTAAGAACTTCAAAGAAATTGGGTTGTGCATTGCATGAGAAGAAAAATGGAAGAATGGAATCGTGTTGAGGGTCAATGTTAGATGATGATCTTGTCAAATTTACATGAATGTAGTTTGGGTTAGCTCATGATTTCTTTGAACATTAAGGGAGTTAATAATGTCAAAAGAAGACTATGATAACCTATTGAAAGATGTCTAGAGAGATCTAATTCACCAAATCACCTTATCATGTTGTTGTGGTTTTGTATGTCAATCAATTAAAATAGTTGTTTTTAAGAATTGGTTATCATTATAGGAATGTTTGTAGGTTGTGGAACTATTTGTTGTTTGTTTGATAATCATAGCTTTCTTCTTGAAGCGAATTGTCTTCAATATGATCATAATTTGTTTGAAGTGATAATATGGTAAAGGGTTGTGAAATGGGCACAATCCCCTTTTTTTGCTACAACAAACTTCATGAAGCTTAATTTCTTTCCCAAAAGTTTATGGGAGCACAATTTGAGGTGCCCCTTTGGCTACCACCTTAAGAGAGCCTTTTTATTTTAGTAATGCCCTCATCCTATGGCTGGTTATCATCCAGTAGTAGGTTATCAATCCTAAAACACTACACAATTTTTTTTGATAGAAAACAAAGAAACCCACTATAGAGGACACGTGCATTAGCCATTGCAGTTGCCAAAAGTGTTTGTCAACATCATCAAGGAATTAAAATCCAGGAAGATTCAAATGAGGAGGATCCATGGAGCTGTTTGTCATGGGTCCATTCTGGTTTAACACCTCTCAGTTCACGATGATCATGGAAATTGTGAAAAGCCTCCCAGCTTCATCAAAACCAAAACCCCGAAAAAGGATTGAAGACAATTTTAAACCCATCTTCTGTTTCGATACACAAACTTGACAAACTGGATATTAGTACATGTTGCTAATCTTAGTCAAATCCTTTACCTTTTCTGAGCTTGGGAGAATTGTGATACAGCAGCATCCTTTGGTGCAAGTCTTTGGCAATCTGACACAGCTTTCTCTTCTCTCACTTTCTTCTTCAAATCAAAGAGCAAGCTTTAGAGGGCAGGGGAAAAAAAAGTCTTTTAAGTACTCATCAAGGGTATAATTACTTGGGTTTAGTGCTGCTGATGTTTGCCAAGCTTAATCAGACAGATAATAATATATCATTGGAATTTGAGCTTTTAATGGACTTGGTGAAAGTCAAGAAATTGTGTTGGGGTTCAATATAAGACTCAATGTTTGAGTTTTCGTCTTCTGGACTTGTGTGATTCATATATTGTTTTCAACTGAAACTCTGGAAGCGTGTGAACTTCTACATTTGGAAGCTGGAAACTTCATCTGAAAAAAGCTTAGCTTGTACAAAAGTTTACCACTAGCTAGTGAAAATCTGTCAATTATCCTCCATTTGTTTGGTTACTACAGACACACACTTGCAGCAGATGGCACCAACATTTGCGCAGCAAGCTAGCTAGAAGCAACAGGAGCATGAGTAGCTGCTAACTAAGAACTTGATCAGAAGGCCGAAGCTTTTTCTCTCTGTAGGATGAGAGATAACTCCAGAAGTACTACACTCTGGAAACCTTCAGAGCTTTTTTTTAAAAAATTGCATGGCCTTTTTTCACTTCCCAAGAAGATACAAAATGTAGCCGTCCATGATTGTGAGTTATGCAGTACACAACAAGTTCAGCAAACAAAATCTTGCATGTCATGCATGTCATGGACCAAAAAGAATGACCACCCATAATCATCATCATAATAGTAAATTTTCTGTTGGTTTTTTTCTTTTGCGGCCACAACAACAACAAACCTGGTACTACTGCATGGTCATTGGAATATGTCATAAGCCTACTACTTTGCCCCAATTATTGCACAAAAAGAGAGAGGAAAAAAGGAAATGCCAACAAGATTTATTTATTCAGAAGGCTCAACTTCAATTTAGAAGGCGCTTCTTGAGCCTCCTCCTCCTCCTCCTCCTCTCATCCCATTTGTTCAACACATTTTTTTTGTTGGGTCTCCAACAAATCCCAATGACTCAAGTGGGCAATGGCAAGAACATTCCATGACATTAAGGTCTGGAGTGGCAGATTCAACGGTTTTGAATAAAAATTTATATTGAACTGACACATTTTTTGTCACACCTAACAAATGTATCATCATCATCGGAAGGTTATGTCATATAATGTGGTGAAGAAAATGGCATAATCTGCTACCCTAAACAACTAATGTTAACATGATTCACTACCTATGAAGTGCTTCAACACATATTCAGATGGTTGCTATTATACCAACAACCACACTTGGGTTGACATTTTGATATGGTACCACTTAGAACCGTTGTTCTACTAGCCATTAAAATGTGAAAGGTATAAATAAATAATGGTGTGAGGCAAATTGCATGTCCTTGTGTGTTATAATAAGATGCAATGCAAAGGCTCAAAATGAAAATCTTTGATGAGTCCTTTGCTTTCAATAGCCTTAATGAATAGCTCATTGGCCTTATAAATTTACTAGATGATTGAATTCCACTTTGTTGGCCTTGCCTACCAAGGCAAGAATATTATGTTTAGATTCATTATAAAGTTTACCACACCACTTACTTTTAGCTTGTATTATTTGCTTTCTTTGTTTGGTTGTGCAAGTTAATTTCATAGTGAACTATTGTTTGTGAGTTCATCCTAGTCCCATCTTGGAATTTTAGCACGCCCTTCTATCCCACAAATGCTTCGAGCTAGGGAGCATGTCCTCATTCCTCTCATTTTTTGTTGTTTCACTCTAGGACCTGCATGTGGGTCTTTTAAGGAGTTTGGGGGTGCGTAAATGTGTCTATACCCTTTATTTAAACAATCATTTTTTATGTCTTTTTAGCTCACACCATTTTCTCCACATTCACATTCTAATGTATTTCTTTTTTTATGTTCTCACTAAAATTAGCCTAATGCATGAAATCATTTTTTGATTAAACATACCAACAAACATTAAGGTGATGTGCTTAAGAAGAATGCATGAAATCAAAATTGGCCTATTCAAACAATCATGCATGCAACAAAAGACTATGGTGGCCTCCAATAATTAATTTCCTGATGTTGTGAACTTTGTTGGTGTTGATTTTATGTGTTGTTGCGATGGATGCAAAGGAGAAAATATGAAAATACAGTTGGTTGTATCATGTTAGTAATTTTCCTTCTAAAATGAATTTATGGATTTTTCTTCTAAAATGAATTCATGTTCTTGCTAAAATTAATATTGAACTAGTAAGCAAAGATGTTAACATTCCATAGGTGAAGTTCTTTGATGTTAAAAGGTAGTATTCTTATGGTGTCTAAAATTTTTGTTGTTGTTTTGAAAAATCTTTTGACACATTCATAGCACAAAAACCCATATTTTAATTGAAATAATTTTTTTTATTTACACACAAAAAATGTGATGTCACTCCTTGCACATTTAACATGGGTTTTTTTACTTTGATGTGATGGATTTTGAAACATGGTCCTCTTCTACAATTTGGAGGGCACTAATGAAAATTCAAAACCATTGATTTTGAATACAAAAAATAACTCAATGATGAGAACCCAACTAATGTTGAAGGTTCCTTCTTGTTACAACTTTGCATATAACACATGGTTGGCTTGCTAAAATTTCCTTTACTCAAATGTTATTTCATTTGAGTAAGAAATGATCATTTGTTGTAAAACAAATATCTTTTAGTTGTTACAAGAAGTAATGATATTTTTTTATTTTTGGAAAAAACAATTCATTAATTTTTCCCTTCCTTAAATTTATATGATGACTTAATAGAATCATTCCTATTGAAGTTGTAACTTGTGACACCATCAAAAAAAAATCTTGGTTCCCATTTGTTCAAAATTAAATTTTTAGAAAATGAAATTGCTTCAAATATATATTTTTTAGTTTTCACTTTCATGTCTAATTTGGTTATTGCACAATTGTCTTTTTAAGTTTCTTGTTGCACTATTCTATGTCATTTCATACATGAAATTCTTTCTCATAACAAATAAATTCAATCTTGTTGTATTGCAACCTGGTTATTATGTAAACGATATTATGTTGCATTACATTATTGGCTCATTACATTTCAAAATGTTTATCAAACATCTTACAATGTATTCACATCTCAACTAAATCGATAAAATATTTTGGAAATTACATACACATTGCATTGAACCCACTACGGCAAACTTTTCCTTGGGTGGTACCATTAGGAACAACCTTGCCAAAACCACTGGAAAGTTGCACCCAATTTTAAAAATAAAATTCCATGTACTTATAAATTGGTTTATTTGATTGGACTAGGTGGGCTATCTTTTCCCCACCTATGCACACATTCATGAAAAATAATAAGCACACAAAAACCTATAATATGCATTAACATTTTGATTCTTAAATCATTTTTAACCCATTATTGATCCAATTCCTAACTTTTCCCTTTTAAATGTCTTTATACTTACACATTAGATATATATTTTTGTTTATTTAATACATGCACAAGGGAATGATCCAAACTAGTAATTAAAATAATAAAATATGAAAATAGTTATCATTTGTGTTCTTGACGTCAATGGCCCTTGAGGATTTCATTATGGTGATTTCAAAAATTAATAACTAAATGAAAATTGATTGAATCAATTATTAGTAAAAGGCATCAAGTAAGTTGGCATTTAAAGTATTATTACAAATTAACATCCAAGAAAAATTCCCCAAAAAATATTTCTTTTGTGTTCATGATAAAAAAATCCCTTATGTGACATTTTCTTTATGCATTCATTTTTTGCATCAAAACACATTTTTTTGTAAATTTAATTACACTTTTGAATTTTACATGACTTGGGCAACCTTTTAGTAAGTGATTTGGATTGAAAAGTTCTCTTTATGTGAGTCCTATGTTGTCTTGAAGTTCGATAGGTCTCAAAAATTTGGGGTGTGACATTCTTAGTGGTACCGCGCAAGGATAAGTTTGCCTTTACTAACACAAAAATGGGGCATAATTCATTAGCCAAAATTATTATGGAACCTTAAGAATGAAATAAGTTCACTACATTATAATGATTTCATTATTGTTTTTTGACTATAATATCACCATGTAAACATTGTGTCTCACTACTAATTGACATAATTCATTATTATAATTTATTGTGGTAAATAGGTTTATTTTTATGTTGTTGTTTCAAATACCTTATGCTACTTTATGATATAACATATATTATTTTAGGTTATTTTATTTATTTTAACTTACACCCTAACTTATTATAAATTATTATAAAATTAAATTAATATATGTTATTTCAAGTTGTATTTTATGTTATTCAAAGTCATTATACTTTATGTTATTATACTTTATTTTATCTTAAGTATAACAATTTGAAATAATATAAAATATAATATAATGACCTAAGGTAAAATAACCTATAATAAAATAACTACCAATAACATGTGATAATATAACCTAGAATATCCAACAATAATTTACAATAGAATAATCACCAATAGTTATAATATAATTTAAAATAACCAAACATAACCACCAATAGCCATTAATAGACATCAATAAAATACCCATCAATAGATAACCACCAATGGCCTATAATATAATAACCATTAATAAAATTAGGTTACGATAATAACCATTAATAAAATTAGGTTACGATAATAACCATTAATAACAATGATAATCTAACTTTAAATAACCATGGGCCACCAATATAATAGTTACCAATAACCATTAATAAAATAATTATTAATAGCCACCAATAAAAAAATGACCACTAGCCACCAATAAGATAATCACCAATACCCATAAATAGAATAACCACAAATAGCTTATGGTAATATAACCTAGAATAACCAATGGTAACATAAGGTGAAATAACCTTTAATAGCCAAAAATAACCAACAATAGCCTAACCGAAAATAACTTAAGATGAAATAATATAAAATAGTAAAAAAAAAAACTTATAATAACCACAAATAAGCTAAAGTGAAATAGCTTACAATAGCCAAAAAAACACAAAATAACTTAATTTTTTTAAGAATAGCCATACATGCCTATAAATAATGTAGGGTGAAATAACTTTAAAAAAATAAAAATAACCCTAAAATAGCTAAAAGTAGTCTAACATAGGTTGTATTATTATAGTAACAAAAAATTTATCCATTTATTAATATTTTTTTTTCCTTAAACGGTCATTGAAATGTTATTGAATAATGATATTCAAAAAAAAATTCTTCAAATTATTTTACATTTTCAAAAGGAAATAAATGTAAGTATGTCCATTATTGGAAAAAAATTTAAATTAAACTTTAATCATTTCATTTGGATAAAATTTCAATAAGATATGAATTTATGTTTTTGTAATGTCTAAAATGAAGTATTTGATAAATAGAATGTAATGTAAAACATTACCATAACAAATGTGATGGTTTGATGGTAAAGGTGTTTACCTCCATCCTAAAGCTCAAAGGATCAAACCCCACAAATGGTGTGTTGGTGATCAACAATGGTAAATTGATTGAATGTATTCTTATGTAATTTTGTAGATTAGGTGTTTACTTAGGTTGATTACATGGCCTATGTACCTAGGTTATGCTTTTAATCTAACATAGGTACTGACATGTGTCAATAATTCATAGGCTAAAAATTCATGAAATTATCAATAACATTAAATATTAAATTATTTAAATTTAATTAGTTTCCATGTTGCATGATCAATTAACTAACAAATGAAATGGCTTGGTAAATTTGTATTTTACCTAAAAGTAACCTTGTTTACTAGTTACTAATGGACCAATTCATTATCCATAACAATAGGTTCACTCGGGTTGACTAGTTTCACCATGGTAAAAATGTCCAAATTAATTCAAAATCTAATGAAACCTATAATGAACTAGGACACATTTTGGTGTAGTGCCATTAATTATTAATCATGTATTGTAAATTGATTTATATATTATTAATATAATTATTTTTTAGTAATATATATAATAAATGTAACCATTACATGTGGAGGACAATTTTACACCTTTAATGCATGCACCAATTGAGTACATAATTTGATTGAGTATAATGTAATGATTATGTTTATGATTTTATTGTTATTATCATTATTATTATAAATGAAATGGGAAATTTGGTTTGGTGCATTGTGTGCATTTATACTACATTTGTCATAAACATTAAACCTATTGACAATTGATGTACAAATGGGAGGTTTTAAACAATATGAAAATTTTATAAAGTTTTGACTCAATAACCAAATTGTTTAAAATAGGTGGCCTTTCATGTTAATTATTTGACATGTAATGAAATCAATATAATTATTGTGAAATATCCATTTTTAGTTGGATTGAAATAAATTGGTTTAATACCCATCTTGTGTTTTATTGAATAAAAAAATCGACACAAAAAAAAGTATGAATATCAAAGTTTTTAGGACAATTGTTAATAAGTAGAAATCTTTAGACTAATTAGTTCTATAGGCCTTGTAGTGATTATCAATTACTAATGGTAAATTTATCGTCCCTTGCCCAAGGAGTGAAGTTAATGGGATTAGGTAACTAAGGTTAGTGAATGGTTGGGGGTAATCCACCCAATCATCTAGGAGATTTATAGGAAGGGATTAAGTCTTAAGATAAGGACCTTATTTTCAAAGGGTCAATGTGGGCCTTATGTGTGGTATGTGGGAAAGAGGGGTTAAAGTACCTGGGAGAGGATGAAGGATTCAATTTGAAAGTTTTTTTTGGGGTATATAGGATTCTCCCGAAAGAATGATGGGAGGAATGGGAAAAAAAAATGTACTTTGTGTGATTTTAACGGAAGATGGTTGAAGGATTCAATTCTCTTGTGTTGCATTGTTATTGTATCAAGTGTGGGAGATAGAGTAGGTTATGTTATGTAAATAAGATGTTTCTTTGAGTTAATATCTCTGCATTTCTTTTGGACAAAAAATAATGGGTTGACCATTGGGTAGTTTCTGGAACACTATGCTATTGGTTGCCGCAAGAAGGTAACAATTAGTCCTTGGTGGTGAAAATTAGAGGGGGAATAGACCATTGAGTTACTTCTTTTAGGTTGGAAAACATTGTTATGGGCAATAGGTAAAAAATTATAAGGAAGATAATTAGTTATAAATGGTACAAAACATAAAAAGGATTTTTCAAAAGATGCAAGTGGTAGGCAAAACCACCAAAAAACCTATAGGCATGGGGGAGGAGGCATTATAATGGTAGAAAGGTATAAAAACCCCCTAGGCAATATCTTGGGGCATTGAAGGTACTATTGAATCAAGGAGAATAACTACTCCTAGGTTCTCCCCCTTTTTCATATTGCTCCCCTACTTACATTTTACTCCCAAGTTCTCACCCCTTTCTCATATTGCTCCCCTCCTTACTTTATGGATTAGATTATTTATAGGAAGGTAGGTTTGGTCTTAAATACCAAACCTTTATATTCTTAATTTTTCCTAGTATGACCTTTTACTTATTACTTGAATAGTTGTAGTAAAGTAAGTTAAGTAGGGTAATTCTTTTTGTGGAGTAATAAGGTGTCAACATTGCCCCCTAGTCTTACCCCTTGGAGGATGGTAACAATTGGGGGCCGTGATTTGACCCCATAATGACAACACATGAAATTGGATTGCTATTTTTAAAAATAAAATAGTAAAAGCTAAAAGGTTTAGTGGAAGTTAATTGATGAAAAGTTAAGAGGGAGAGGCAAATCAACCCCAAATAATTTTATTGAAATTATGAATTTAAACCAAGGTGAAATTTTTTTAAAAAGAAAAAAATCTTTGATAAGGTAATCATGAGAAATTTTTCATTACCTTATTTTTCATTCACCATATAACACATTTGTTATATTTTACCATCTTGTTGAACATATATTATGTTGAAGGCATGTTGGCAAACCACACGTCTTGATGCAATATTTTTCCTTTTTTCCATTTTTCCTTGGACCTTTGCATAAGGTAGTATTTTCAAATACAATAGATATAATTAGAAAAAAACCCTTCTATACAAATTATTGTAGACAAATTTGTGGAGATTTTTCAAAAAATATGATGTTACATTCATAGTTTTTTGGCTTATGTCCATAGAAAAGTATAGGTAACAAAAATATTGAATGTGTCCAAAAAATCAAATTTATTTCTTTGAGCTAATAGAGTTATCCATAAAGTAAGGAGATTAGGGCTTCTTGTCTTTATTTTGGTCTAAACATGGTGTAAAATAGTGGAACAGTGAATGGACAAGGTTTTTGTGTAAGGTAAAGCCTTAGGATAAGGGCATGTTAGAAAGAAGGGACCTACTTAAGGTGGTAGCCAAAGGGGTGTTTTGAATTTTGATGATGCTTTCATCCATGGGTTTTACCCACATAAAGATTATACATTGTTTTTTTTCGATAAAATAATTTAATTAGGAAAGCTTGAGGATGACAAGGATGGATTGTTGATGGAATGTATTTAGTAGTTGGTACAATGCACCTTGTGTAGGAAAGGTCAAAAGGACAACATATATGTTAAAAAAATGTTAGAGAGAAAAAACAAAATAGATGAGGCAAGGATGAAAAGGCATTACATCTTGTTGATAAAATGTAAGATTTTGATGACAAATTGAAATTGCTTGGTCAACCACGTCAAAAACATAATTGCCCTCCAATGGATTGAGAGTGAAATTATGTTTCATAAATCCCATTGCTTTAATGTTAAAAAAATGTCCAAGTTTTTACATTGTTAAAAATTTGTTAAAATTTCAAGTGTTGTAAAGGAGAGAGCATTGAAAAATTTCAAATTCTAGTTTTTGGTGTTGGACTTTCAAACATTATAAGGGGAAATTGTGATGTGATTTAGAGGAAAAAAACAATGATGAACTTGTGTTTGTTTCATTTTGTTAATATCTTAGGCATTGTTAGAGAGAGGTTGCAAGGTTATGTTATGGGATAGAAGGCTTATGAAGAGAAAAAGGTGTGAGAGAAAATGTTGTCATCTCATTTTGAATGTTGATCCCCTTTTATGGTTGAAAGATGATTGAAAACTCAACATGGCAAAAGTAAGCCTCATGACAAGCCCAAATATAGGAAGATTTTAAGAATCATTCTAACATGGTAGGACATTTTCACCCTATTAATGACTAGAATCATCTTGTTTGTTCTAGCCCTTCTAAGCATAAGGTGGTTGCAATTTCATGAGTTTGTGAAAAGAATGCATGGACATTGACATTAACTATTAAGTTTTGAAGATTTGAATGTTAAAAGCTATAGCCTTCATGCAATCAATGAAACAAAGGGATGTGATTTGTGAACAACACAATATGGAGCTTCTTTTTAGTTAAACCCATGTTTCTCTTTCTACGGTCTTATCATATGAAAATGTGAAACATGCACTAGGTCAATTGGATGTCCAAGCTTTAGAACCTTGTCCACAATTTATCCTTTAAAATGATTTTATCCTTGTGAATTATGGTAGGGAAGGTAGTCAATTGATAAAAAAACCTTGGCAAACTCCATTAAACAAAACACCAAGCATACGTTGCCAATTTACAAGGAAAAATTCATTCAAAAGGATACCTTGTGTTTGCCTACTTCATGAATTTTGATACACTACCGCCATACTTGACTACTTTGTTGCCTAATATTTATTAAATAATGGAAAAGTTTTCCTATAGGCAAATGGATTTGGAATGATTTAGGTCTCTTATACTTTTTTTTTGCTTTTTTTTCTATTTTCTTCAAAATAGGCTTATAATCATCTGCCCAATCAACTAAGGATAACCCAAAAATCAAAATCCCAATGTATAGTAGTAGTAGGTGCCTCTCTTTGTGTGAACACCCAAAATCTCCAAAGGGAGTAGTAGGTAAGAATAATAATAAGGCATACAAAACAGATCTTCCACTCCATCATGCTCTTCACATGTGAGGTTCCTTCATTATTATTATGCTCTAATAACTTTGTTCCGTCTTTTTTGAACACTATTCTTAACATCTACCCAACAAA
>Ga0209208_10007369_pt1 | contig 14923 bp, 11 predicted proteins | sample S1TSphfallax_3_FD_187694 | JGI IMG/M metagenome (GOLD analysis project Ga0209208, IMG submission 187694) | Host-associated microbial communities from peat moss isolated from Minnesota, USA - S1T2_Fd - Sphagnum fallax MG (SPAdes) (version 2) | ecosystem: Host-associated > Plants > Peat moss >...
TACTAACTATGACATGTTAGTTCTAAATAGATTTCACAAAGTGTCTCATACACGTATGAAAAAATACATAAGCTTTAGAGTTTCACACACCTCCAAGATAATTAGTGTAAAAAAAAAAAAAAAATTCAATCAAAATGTTGGCTGACATTCAAGGTACATGAAACTAGACACATGGAGTCCCGAGTTAATATTACAATGGAACAAATAGATTACAAAAAGGAATTCATATTGCCAAACAAAACCAAATATAATGTTAATAATTTTATGGCTACGCCTTTCCAAAAACTAGTAAATAATGTTTAAATGATGACTTCTACCAAGACTATCACAACAAACATTAAGGCTTAAAATATTAGTATTTACATTGATGCAACAACCTTTAAAACAATATGCCAATGATGTAGATGTGCAATGATTAACTATTGAACAAGACCATTATATTTGAAAAAAAAATCACATTTTTTGTAAAAGATTTGTCATTACACCAAAATATGGTTTTCATGATTAGGACAACTTGCAACTTGTGTTTAAATTTAATCATATAATTAGATGTGGACATTAACCACTATCATTTGTATAACTATAATCACACAAACCATTATATGACTATAATCATCATTACATGATTAATAATATTTTTCAAAAACATGACGCATGTCATAATCTAGGCCATCTTAAATTACCTTAAATAAACCAATCTAGTAAGTTAACATAAGTAGTGTAGGTTAGCTTAAGTGAACATATATAGCCTAGGTTATTCTAGTTTAGCCTAGGATAACCTAGGTTAACCTTAGTAAGCCTAAGTTAACTTACACAAACTTAGGATAGTTTAAGTAACCCTATGTTATATTATGTTAATTTGTAATAACCTACAAATGCTTGTTTTAACCTCAGTGAACATAGGTTAAACTTAGGTTTAGCTTTGGTTAATTTTGATTAACTTTGGTTACCTTAAATTTGTGCACACCAATGCCCCCCTTCCCCTTTCCTTCAAAAAGCCTCATGCACCGACAACCATAATTTCATGTAAGAGCTCCCAACTTGCCCAAGCTTGTGAACACCACCATCAAAATTTGACCCAACTTTTTAAATGCTTGATCCAAAAGGATTTTCCCACCCTAACAATCACGGACATAACTAGGTTGTATGCATTCATTTTTAGCTTTAAAACTTTTTGAAAATATATGTTGTAGTTATAATAGATTCATATAGAGCTATTTAATTAACTTTTGAGATGGCCCCAATAATTGTGAAAGATTTCAACAATTTTTTTGAAAACTTTTTGAATCTTGTACAAGTTGAAGAATTTGAAAGCCCCCCTTCCCTTAGGTTGAGATGTTTAGATAGTCGTGACAAACTTGGTACTTTGTGTGCCTTTAGTGAAGATATCATGACATTCCACTTGTACCTAGTCCAATGTTTTTACAATAATCCAACATTTGTGAAACACACCACTTATTAGCATAGCTTTTGATTGTTTAATAATTATACTTTAATTTAATTTAATTAAAAATTTGCAAAAATGGTTTGAATTAAATTCAAATATCATCACAAATTTAACATGCGATGAATTAATAATGAAATTTGTGTAAATTTTGTTCATTCATAGGTTTGTACATTTTACACATGAATATCATATGTTAAAAATACGTTTGACACATGGATAATTGTGTTGATGGATGAAGTACAAACATATGAATGAACAAATACCACACAAATTTCACACCTTACCATAAATTTGTGTGTCAAATATGTTTTTAGTGCACAATGTTAGTTTGTGAAATGTACAAATTATAAATGAACAAATTTTGCACAATTTTTATTACTAAATGTGAGATGCTAAATTTGTGATGATAACATTTCAAATTCAATTTTTTTCCCCAACAACCATCTAGGGAAAAATATGGATGTAAAAATGTTTTTTTTGTAAAACTTGGGGCACTTCTCTAACCAAGTTGCTTTGGAGAATCATTTAGGGAAATTGTAATGCTTTTGAATTTTTGAAAGATTACATGATATTGGATGAATGTGTTACTTCGTTTTTCCAATTTTTTATCCTTCATCCTTCACTTAAAGTTTTAATCTTCAAATTTTCATCCAATATGCAACATTTGAAACCAAGTTCCTTAACTTTTCATCCACTATGCAACTGTCCAAAAACATTTCATACAAATTGATTATTGTTGAACATTTAAAAAACAATTATTACCAAGTTGAGAAACATATTTAATACATCTTCATAAGTCGAGTAACAAATGTTCCTTGATCATTCCCCATTTAGGGAAAGGTTGGTTCAAGTTGTGCATAGAAAACATCCCAACATCCATTTTTTAAAAAATTCCTTGGATGAAAGCCATATGTCTAGAAAATGGCTATTGGTAAAAGAATTGAAATTGAAGATGTTTTATGGAAAGAAGAGGGGGTCAACCACTATGTCAAGTTTTTTTGTTCAAGAAACAAATTTTAATGAAGATAATCATCAATGATGGTATATGTGAATTACATATAGGACCCAATAATATGATTGTCAACTTGACAATTATGAAAACATTGCATATGGAATTTTAAGTTTAACTACTTAAATCCCTTCACCAACCCACACCTGCATGGATATAAATAGGAAAATTACCATGTGGACATTTTTATAATTGAAATTTCATAATTTAGTTGAATTATATTCAATTAAATTATGAAAAGAATCCAATTCAACCAAATTGAATTCAATCAAAATTTCAATGAAAACACTGACCTTGACAAATATAGTGATGCACTCCCAACTCCTTGAAGGACTCAAATGTGAGTCCAAGTGAAAAACATCGGAAGAGGCAGGATCGGGATGCGCTCCCTAGTTCACAACACTTTGAGGGGTAGAGGGGCGTGTTGGAGCTCCGAGATGGGACTAGGAAGAATTGACAAGCTTATTCGCTCACATGGGCCTGCACACAACCCACACAAAGTGGTTAGTGCATAATTGGAGCACCTTTGGTGCTAAGACGAACCACGGGCAACACGGACACACAAGACTCACCACGGCCCGGACTTGGGGGAAGCCACCACCTTCCCCCTTATAGTATACTCTGCACCTCTCCACGGGGCCCACATCCAAATGGTTTTTCTTTCCCAAGACTCCCGCAGGACTCCCGCATGGGAGTCCCGAAATCCCGCCAGCCGGGACTCCCGGGACTTTGGAGCCCCATAACTTCGCGAGCAGACCTTGGATCGAAGTGCGGTCTAAAGCAAAGTTGTAGCTCTCATCAAGAGCTTTCCAACGGTATGTGGCACGTCGTCTGTAGCCAAGTAAATTGGGTCGATTCGTGACTTTTTCTGGTCGGGAGTCAAACTGGCAATTCGACTCCCGACCCCTTCTTTTGGCCATAACTTGTGTTTCAGATGTTCAAATGAGCAATGCGAGCCCATTTTAGGCACCTACGTTCCAAGAGCTTTCCAATGATATAAGCAACGCCATAAGACATTGAGTTTTGACCCCTCAAATCGAACTTTAAAGTTTTGAGAGTTTTGGGACTCCCTCTCCCAAAGTGGGAGTTGCCTTGGGAGTGTGAAGGCTCACTCCCTCACACTCTCCTACATTCCCGGGAGTCTCTGATGTGACTCCTGGGCTTCCCCTTGGCCCGCACCCTTGCAACCCCTTTGCCTTGGTCGCGAGCCCAAAGCTAGGGTTGCGACATATAAAGGAAAAAAATATTGTGTTGAATTCAATTAAATGTATTTGAATTGAATTTATACATTTGAATCCAATTCAATTAAATTTGAATTACATTTAGGAATTTTTATTCATTGAATTCAATCCAATTCAAGTTACATGCAATGTCATTCAATATTTCCATTCAAATGGAACTTAATTTTCACAAAATCAAATTATTTTTTCATCATTTCATTATCACTAGTAATGTGGAGTAATGTGGAGTTCTTAATTCTTTAAATTCTTACAACAATGATAGTTGGACCTAGTATATATGAATTAAGTATCAAGTTCAATAATATGGTTGTCAACTTGATGATTATGAAAACATCATGTGGAAACTACCTTAAAACATGGATACGTGTTTTTTCTAATTTACAATTTTTCAAAGTCGTTTTCTTTTCAACACCAAAGTCATAAATGTTCATCACTTCCATCATTCATCCCTAAAAACACTTTTCAACACCTTTGCACCAATTTGTGTGTTGTTTCTCCTCAATTGAATTCAAATTCAATCATATTTTAATTCAATTCATTGGAATTTAAACTTGATTCAATGGAATTTGAATTCCATTAACTAAATTGAAATGAAATGAAATGTAATCATACTAGTTGGTATGGACATGGTTTCCATGGATGTTACAATTAAGAAAGGAAAAAGACATTATCATGTGCATGCACGATGATTCTAAATGCTTGATCAAGTTTATAGCCAAATTTATTTTTATTGTTTCATTTTTTCTCATCATCATATTCCATTGTTATTGTAATTGTCACATTAAAAACAAAAACACAATTCTAAAACTTCATAACATAGATACCATTGACATGAAAAGATAAATGTTATGTACCTTTTCATGTCCATATTGGTGGGTAGGTTAATTAATCAAGCTCAAAATATGTAGTATGAATGCCACAAATAGACAAATGTTCAAGATTTTAAAAATCATATTGATTTGAATTCCTTTCAATCTGTTTGAAAATTTAATTGAATTTAAACCACATTTAAGAATTTGAATTGAATAGAATCAAAATTCAAAATTCAATTCGATTCAAGTTGCATACAATGTCATTCTATGTTTTCATTTGAGTGGGATTTAATTTAAACAAAATCATTTGATTTTTTTCACCATTTCATTGTCACTAGCAATGTATACTACATGGAGCCCAAGTTATATTAGGAGTATTTAAAAGATTTATTGTAACTTAGGTAAATTTTTTTGAAAGAACGATTTATCATCAACCATCATTGGTGGGAATATATACTTTTGCACCCAAGATTAAATTGCATTTAATTCATTGCTCTTATTTAATGTCAATTACCTACACCAATACATTCACCTTTTTGAATGAGGCCTCTTAATGGCTATGTTTAACCTAAGAAATGTTAAACTAAGATTCATAGATCTTATTTAATCTTAAGATGAGAAATTTATAATGCTTAAAAACAACTCAAAATTATTTTTTTTGTAGTTTTTGCAATTATACTAATGTATGTGTTGGTTCACTACCTAATACCTACTTACCTTCATGACTATGAGATTTCAATGTTTTTTTTACTATTGAAATTTCAACATATTTAAAAAAATGAAATGATTTTGGAAGGTTTTAATCATTAGGAATGAAAAAAAAAACTAAAAATTATAGAGTTTTTATTCCTAAAAATCATTGCCGTTTTTTCTACATCTTCATATGGAATATTGTAGCACATGTAATTGGGCCAAGTGTGAATTAGTTATCCAATTATTTTTTCCTTCCAAATCCATTTTTTTGTACTTTGATTGAATTTCCAATGACAAAAAACTATTCAAAATTCAATATCTATTGTACCTTAGGTCTAAAAATTATGAAATCACCTTTAAGAATTCCTAATCAATGAGGTCTTTCCAACAATACCAAGACCATGCCCAAATTCCTTTACAAGTCTTAATTCTGATTTTATTAAATTTTCAATGAATTCGTTTTTCAATATTCAACTGCAAGTTTTAGTTTTGATTTTACAAAATTCTCAATGAAAAAAACATTCAATAATATTCAACATTCAATTACAAGTTTTAATTTTGATTTTCTTGAATTTTCAATGACAAAATTGTTCAATATCCAATAATTCTTGCATCGGAAGTCCAAACATTATCAAACCACCTTGGTGCACCCACTACTCATCAAGGGCTTTCAAAACAACAACACTACGAAGAGCATGGCAAGAGGCACCATAGTTTTGGAGATCTCAATGTAACAAAGAAAAAAAAAAATCAAAATTAAAAAAAAAAATCCTTAATAGATAATAAATGAACACCAATTAGAACCCCAAAACCCTAAAAAAAAAACCCTAAAAGAAAACATGGTTATGAGCCTTTCATCTTAGTTCTAGTGTGATGAGAGATTTGTGAAACATTTGAAACGCCTCCACCCCCCCTTTAGGCTATAGACCACTAAAGGCTTTGGCAATAGCCTTCAAGGGGAAGGCTATAGTCCAAGCCCCACCATACCTAGGCTATTTCACTTGGGTGCTTGAATTTAGCCAGTATATCCTAATCTCATCAGGATGGGAAGCTTTGCATCCATTGGCTATTCCTACTTTCTTAATAAAAATTTGTTGAGAGACAAATATTTTTAATTAACAAATTGCCAAAAAAATTGCCACAATTGCCTACAATATGAAAAGGCGCTTAAGATTTTTCTGCTTCCATATTTTGAATATTGCCAAATTTAGCTAAATATACTTATGGATGATGGCCACTTGAGCAGCATCACAAATTTATAATTAATAATAATAATAAAATTATTAAAATAAAAAAGTATTAAAAATCATGAGTTAAAAGAGGAAAAAAGAAAAAGAAAAAGGGAACTGGGCTGGTGTTGTAGTAATGTAGGCAAATATGTTGCTAAATATGATGTGTATTCATTTGTTGCTTTAGTTTAGCCATATTTCCATGGTGCAAATTACGAGAAAATTAATCTGTTTTCAGGGTTTGAGATCTGGTCCTGGGTTTGGGAACAGAAAGATGGGTTGATAGTAAAGTTATCCGTACATTCCTCCCCAGTTTCACCCTCTGTTCCACCCCCTGTCCCAATTTCATCCCCTATTTTTAAAAAGTGTTTCTTCTTCCCACATCATCAATGTCAGTGTTTTTTTTTTTTTTTTTAAATGAATTTTTAAAATGTACCTTTATTTTTTATTAATTTAGTTCAAGTGGCAATCCACTTAAGATTTAGCCAAATCTTAAGCGGATGTAAAAAAGATTTAAAAAAATGGCGATCCACAGAAAGATTTAGCCAAATCTGGCTACAAACCAGACATGAAGTACAAATCTTTAATCAACCCTCGGTATTTATGCATGCCCGATGAAAACCAAATATCGAATTCTGGCAATTGTAGCTTTTCTTGAGGAAAAACCAGATATATAAAATATGGCAATTGGCAAATTGTAAGTTTTTTGGGGGACGGGGGGGAAAAACTATTATAAAAATCTGGCAATTTGACTGTCTCTTTTCCTCACTTTTGTGGCGATTAAAACTCTCCAAAATCTTTCTTCATTTTCGAAGTTGCTTTTAAATCTAGAAATTCGCTCGCCAAAAATGGAAATTAAACAAGTTTCTCTGCCAAATTAGTGCCAGATGTTTTTTTTAGCCAGTAAAAAAAATAAAAAAATAAAATCAAGGCGGAGGCTTAAATCCATGGATGAGATGCTGTTGACGTGTGTGGGGAGAGAGCGAATAAGGAGAGGATAAGATGGATGAAAAATAGATTTCATCGCATCGGAACACCTATCTCTCTCTCTTCTCTCTCTTCTCTCTTCTCTCTCCTCTCGTCTCGCAGTAACAAGACTGTTTGTTGTTGTGTCTGCTTTGCCCTGCACCGCATCCATCTTGCAAGGGATGGGTGATGGCGCTTCCCGTTTCCTTGTTTACCTTGCAATTGAATGCTGTCACTACTGATACCAGAAGCTCCGTGTCCTCTTCCTGCTGCAGTGGAGTTTTTTCTTCTCCCATTTCAAGCTTGCATTCGGATTTAGTTACCAAGTAGACAAAGCGAAGAAGACGTAGCAGCAGCAGCAGCAGCAGCAGAAGAAGAAGAAGAAGAAGAAGAAGAAGAAGAAGAAACAACAAAGCACAAAAAGATCAAGATCAACTACTTGCGGGAGGATATTTTTGAGTAACCATGGGTGTCGCAATAGCGCTTTCTCATATCACTTCAGTTGCTTCTTCCACTGTGGTCTGCGTGGATTCCACTTTCGTAGGCGCCGCATCCGTTGGTGCTAGTCGACAGGGCGCGTCGTTTTCTGAGCATAGAGGAGGAGGAGGAGGGAATATTATCGGTGGTAGAGGTCATCACTTGTCTTCTTGCAAAAGTTTCGGATCTTCTTCTCTTCTTTCTGGTGCTTGCAATGTTAAATTCGACGATTTCTTGGGACGGCCGGTGGCTGTTCGAGCAGCAGCTGATGACAGCAGCATTGACTCGTTTCTGAAGAAAGGAACGCGGTTCTTGAAGCTAGGAGGACGGAAACAGGAGGAGGAGGAGGAAGCGGGGGAGGCAATACGGGGTAGAAAGGGAACGCAGATATTTGGGATCGGTGGGAGAAAGAAAAAAAAGCAGCGGGAAGAGGAAGAAAGTGCCAGTGATGAGCCTTCTTTGTTCGGGACGCAGCTGTTTTCAAACTTCGGTCTGAAACGCGGGGAATCGCAGAACGGAACTGCCAGAGGAGGAGGAGCGCTGGTTCCGCGGAAGGAGACGACTGCGTTGGATGTCTTATCTTTCGGAAGAGGACGACGTCAAGACCCTAGGACCGTCTTCGTTGCTGGCGCGACGGGACAAACGGGCGCTCGAATCTCGCAGCAGCTTCTCCATGCCGGCTTCAATGTCCGCGGCGGAGTGGGAGATCTTTTCTTCGCACAGCAGCTCGCGGAATTCGCCACACAATACGGGGTCAGTTTGCAGCTTTCCCCTCTTTGCCAATGCCTTACAAGATCCATTCCGGCTCTCTGCTTGCTCGCCACTGTCTGTTGTTGGCTTTCAGGTTCTTCCGTTTGAGTCTGTGCCAAATGAAGGCAAAGCAGTAGAGAAGAGCATGATAAGAAGAATAGGATGCTATTTTGCTCCTCCTGATTGTGACAAAATTTCATAAAGAGCAACAACAAATGCTGAACTCTGTACACGGCATGGCAACAAAACAGTTCAGTTTTTGTCTCTGTATGAACTTGTTTGCTGCTGCCGCCTTGGAAAATAAAAACCAGGATATGAAGGGCTGAAGTTGGCCATCAGTTGGTAAATGGGAGCAGGTTATCAGCAGGGAAGAAGCCAAGCGTCTGAATGCAGTTGAATTCGATTTCAAGGATGTAGACTCCATAGCCAAGGCCCTTGGCAATGCTTCAAAGGTGGTAGTCACAATTGGACCGGCTGAGGATGGCCCACGCTCAAAAGTGACAGTTCAGGATGCTCTGCGTTTGCTGCAAGCAGCACAAGCTGCTAATGCTGGACATTTTGTTGTAGTTTCTGAGCCTGGGGCCAAGAATGATGGACCTTTAGCTGGAATATCGGCTTTTTTCAGCAGCCTTTTTAGCGGAGGATCTGTTGCACAAGATGCATACCTCATTGATAGCGTTGTAGAAAGTGACTTAACATTCACCATCATTAAAACCGGTTCTACTGAAGGTGTTGATGATGCCTCCCAAGACACATCCAACCTTGTGGTCAGTGCAGAAGGAGCTTCTGATACAGGTGGCAAGGTAGATGTGGTGCCTCTTGAAAATCTCCTCCTTAATTGTCTACTATTATTACATTTTCCAGTTTCCATACAAAATCGAAAACCTTGCAGAAGTTCCTGTGGTGGTTGGGTCAGCATACTCACAGAATTGCCTCAGAGTGCACCATTTTGGCAGTACAGTGCTGGCAGACTTTCTCAAGCATGGGTTTGAATTCTTGGGACTGAGGGTTGGTGAGTGTGCAGGTTTCAAAAATTCAGATTGCATCGGTTGTTGCGAGTGTGTTTTCTAACACTTCTGTATCAGAGAACAAGGTATGGAAGAGGGACCATGAATGGACACCGTCATCTGCCTTTCATTAGTTATTCCACAGATGCATATTTGGTTTTTGCTTGAAAGCTGGGCAGGTTGTGCTTTTTTGGTCCCATTTTTCTGTGCACCCAAGTAGTTGAACTTTTGCAAGCAAGTTGGATGTGTCACATGTGTGTCACCAGACTAGAAATGTGCCCTTCTTTGGCTTAACCTGTTAGCAAACAGTTAGGGGGCAATGCACTTTTTGGACCCTGCTGAAATACTATTATTAGTTTGTGTTCTCAGCACTGAAGAAACTAGCATAGGCCTGGATGCAACTGGTACAAAATTTGATGTTATTTCACAATTGGTTGCAGGTTATCGAAGTGACATCAGATCCTTATGCATCTCCAAAACCCATTGAAGAATTCTTAAGGTTGGTTGGTTTTTGCACCTCTACATATTATTTTCGCTCAGTTCTGCTATCCAATCCCCTTAATTCCCAACTGCATCTGTTTCTGAGCAGGAAGAAAGAACAGGTCCTTTCTGCAAGCTGGAGTCATCAATATTTGATAGTGTGTTGGATATGCTGATGATTTGTGACTAATCTGGATCACTTGCTCCATGCACTCAATTAATCTACTCAAGAGTTTTGTCTCTTTCAGCTTGAAAAGTGACTTGTATGGATGGTAGTGATTTTGAGTTCATCGATCTGTTTTTGCAACAGTCAAATACCAGTAGATGGCAGAAGGGCAATATTGGAAGCAGAAAGGGCAAAGGCTGAAATAGAAGAAAGAGAAAGAGAGGCTCAGAGGCTTGCGGATGCTGAGGCTCAGGCAGCAGTTGAGCAGGCACGAAAAGCATCACAACTGGCAGCTCAGCTAGAAGCTGAAGCAAGGAAAGTGGCAGCAGAGGAAGCCAAGGCAGCTACTATTGCAGCAAAAGCACAGGCCAAGGCTGAAGCTGCTGCTGCTTCAGTTGATGGGTTGGAGGCAAAAGCCAAGGAGCTAGGCATCAGCACATTTTCAAACCCCTTGGGTGGGCGAAGTCTTGGATCCTTTATTCCTAAGCTGGAAGAAGTGAAGTCTCGCCTGCCAAAGGGTGAAAAAGGAGCAATACCTGAACTGGCAACTGCTACAGAAATAGGCGAAAAGCCTGCAAAGCAGTTTTTTGGTGGTCTCTTCAGACAGGATACCATTTATGTGGATGAGGATTAATCTTTGGCCTTTCAGCCATACTACTTTGTACAGGAGGTCTGCGATATGCTCAGTTGGCTTCTCCTGGTACCTTGTATTTGCTGCAGCGGTATTGAGCATAGACATGGGTTGTACAATAGAGTTCAAAATGATCCTCTTCAAAAGCCTTGATCATCCAGGTGCATGGAACCAGACTGCAATGGCTTGCTGCTTCTCCACAGATTTTCTAACTGTGTGAGTAGTGCCTTGCTAGTGTGACAGGTTATCAACCAGTTGCTATTGTGTTGGGCAAGGTTCATCAGTTCATGATCTATTTACTTGGTGCCTCCTTGGGGGCAAAGTTGGTCAAATTATCTGGCAAATGCCAGGCTGCTTCAACCTGCCCATACAAATTACACCTGTGCTTGATCAACCAAGGTAGAAGCTTTTGCCTTCAGGGTGGTTTTTGAGGTGTGTATCTTTCTCATAGAGTGTGTAAATCTTTTCCCCCCGATCTTTTGCCAATGGAGAGTTACCTGCTTCTGGTTTTTGTTTGTTCCTGAGCAGCTGGTTAGGAAAGGAACTCAAACAAACTTGGTTGGTTGATGTCAATGAACTTTTTAACCCTGCCAAATGACTGTGGTCATGAGTTTGAAATGCTGTAAGTCTGTAGGCTCCCAATTTCCTTCTCATGCCAAATCCTTCATGCAAATTTAGCAGCAATGCATCCACTAATGGAAGCCTTTGTTGTTGGGATGGTGAACATGGCTTCATCTTCGTAAGAAGAGATGACCATGGAAGGTGACCTGGGAATTTGCCAAGAGAATGATGCACTGGATACAGCCTTCCTGAACCTTGTGATGCAGTCAGTATCCCACTTAAGCTTTTCTCATATGAAAATAAGGTGCAAGAGATTGATGGTTTCTAACTTTGGTACCACCAATGGAGAAAGGTTTTAGTGGGGTCTGCCATCCAGGGGTTTTGGTGAATGTCCAAGTTCTCTTCTCAAGAGAATGAAGGATTTGTATTTATCAACTAGATTTATCAACTAATTAACTTTTGATTTGCCACAAAGCAATGTTTAGACATTTAGACAATGTTATTCAACCAAATATGAGCTAGATGTGTGTTTCATTTGAATTACCACCATGTAAGCAAGGAAATAACAATTGGTAGACTTGATTGGGAAAGGATTTGACTATGGGGAAGATGCATTTTAACCCATATTGCATTGCAATGGACTTGTCTCAATATAGTGCAAAGTGCTTATTAGTGCTTGTAATATGCCAATGTTTACACAAAGAAATCTTGTCCAATGCAACAAAAAGAAATAAAATATGATGTAGAGTTGCATTACATTCTTGACTAAAATTGAAATAACTATTGTGTTTGAAGTTTGTCATGAAGTATTTACTTCCCATCCTATTGCAAATAGGGTTTTGTGCATTACTCATTTCAAGATAGATTTAAGGGTCAAGAGATGTTTTATTCAAGAGATAAAACATTGATTTGTAGATTGATATGAAATGGTCTATTGTTAAGTGAAACCATCTCTTGTTCGAAAAATTAAATATAAAATATTGCAAACCAATCAATCATCACCTAATGTAAAAAGACCTAAGGTGTAGAAATTGGTTCAAAATTTGAAGAAGAAAGTTTGAACAAAATACATTTTCAATGTCTTATTGCCTTATAAGTAGTAAGGTGTGGGGGTGATATAACTTAACATTCCATGTGAAGGTCCCAATAAGTGTTGGTAGGTTCAAATCCAAGTTATTGGTAAGCTTCTTCGGTTTTTGGGCCAAAGGTTTCAAGTTTTGTTGGAATTGGAACCTAACATAATCACCTACCTTTTTTTCAAAATTGAATTAGAATCTCAAGGGGGGGGTCCTACTTGTTTTTAAATAGGTTTAAGTTCTTTAAATAGATAAATATACATTAAAAAAATTTAAATATAACCTTATTGCATTTGATTGATTTTACATAATTAATATTATATCATTTTTTGATTCGTGTGCACTAGTTGAACAAACTAATATTACATTAAAAAAATGTTTAATTGTTTAGTCGTTTAAATGGAACTAAATTTGGTCTTAAACTGAACTTTGTAAAAAATAGTTGTAAAAATGATTGAAATAAAAGGTTTTAGAAATCCAAAGAACCTTTCTCAAGATTAGACTTAAGGTTCCATTGAACAAAAAAAACCTTAAAACAAGGACTAAAAGTGTTTTTTGAAATAAAAAATTAAACAACACCTATTTCAATTCACCTTCACCAAAATTTGGTAGTGATTCAAATTAAGTAGTTGTGAAATATTGAAGATTATATGGTTTGAACACATAACAAGATTTTATGTTCAACTTTTTCATGTAAATAGCATTCATCTTTGAACACATCAATAATATCATAAAAATTATAAAATCAATATGCCTTTAATTCCTTTTTAAAAGAGTTTCCCCCTATAAGTTTAGATTAATGTGGAAAAAAAATCCTTTTCATTTGTGAAATGATAGCTTTTAATATAAAAAATGAAGCATCCATCTAAAAAATAACTTGGAAAGGTTGGAATATTATTATAAGTTATATTATCAAGGAATCCTTCAAGACCTAAACTTGCAATTAAGTTTTAAAACCTTAAAATAGTTTGAACTTAACAATGCTACCATTCAAAAGGTTAATTTTTTGACGTCAAATGAATGCAAAACAATTGTAATTTTGAAATAATGTCGTAATAAAGATTGGCTAAGTTGAAAAACCCATAAAACATTGAATGCCATGAACATAATAATAGAAATAATTCAATTCATAATGATTTCAACATTTAAACCGTTGGTTGACAAGTTTAGGTTTACAACAGGTTTTGGGATATTTGAACTAGAGGTTCACAAATTTTCTTGCAACTAGATTTGAATCCAAACTATGAAACTACCTCTTGCAAAAAAATGAAACCCAAACTTGGATAAGGTTGGAGTCTCATTTAAAACAAGCTTAGGTTCTTTGAGTTCAAGTTTTTCTAAAATTAATGCATTAACAAGCAAGCCTTGTTTTGAGGTTGTGACAATGCAACATTGGGCATTGAAGGTTATAGGGTAAATTTTGGTAGTGTTGGGTGCATGTTGCACCACCAAACCAAAAGAAGAAATAGGTGTTATTGGGACCTCATTTATAGTTATAATTCAAGGAACTACAATTTGTTCATTGCTAGGTGGTTACCACCTCTTTAGCTCCATCTTTGGTGAATCGGTTGCCAATTCATTGATGTCCCCTCTCCCCAACACTCCTCCTTTCTCCCAAAGGAAAAAAAAGGTTGGCTACTTCAATGTGTATTGCTTTCTTTTGTTGATTATCATGATTTTTTCTTATAATGTTCCTCCCCAATTTTCTCCTACATTAATACCCCATTCTTAGGGGTGTGAATACCTATTTGGGCAAATTACTAATTTTATTTAGGTGTAATGTAGATGAAATTGAATCTAGTTTTAAATAGTATGATGTTCCAAATTTTTTCGGCGGAAATATTCAAAATCAAAAGTTTTATAAATCCAGAAGCTATAATCAAAATTGCATAGAGATTCTATCAAATAAAACAAAACTTAAAAATTGGAATTGAATTTTTTTTCAAAATCAACAACAAATCAAGAACTAAACAACATGGTTTGAACTAATATTAGGCATTTATTGTTCAAAGGGTTGAGTTTTAGCCAAGTTTTCATAATGAGAATAAGAAGCTTTTGTTTTTAAGTGAAACCCAACAAAATATCTTATGAACTCAACATGATACACAAGTAAATGTTGAAAGGACCTTATAGGTTTGGTTCTCAAATCAATATAGGCTATAAAAAAACTTACTAGAAATAAGTGCCTAGTAGTAAAACTTGAAACTCAAGATTTTATTTTTAAACCACAACCTTTAATATATAAAACAATTTTTGTAGAAAAATTTAAAGTTTACACATGACAATGGCATTCATTTTCAAGCCAATGACATAAATTAACTTTAAATAAAAATAGCCACCAAAATTGTTGCATATCAAAAGTTGTGCCTTGTGGTTCA
>Ga0209208_10007370_pt1 | contig 14922 bp, 18 predicted proteins | sample S1TSphfallax_3_FD_187694 | JGI IMG/M metagenome (GOLD analysis project Ga0209208, IMG submission 187694) | Host-associated microbial communities from peat moss isolated from Minnesota, USA - S1T2_Fd - Sphagnum fallax MG (SPAdes) (version 2) | ecosystem: Host-associated > Plants > Peat moss >...
TTATCACTTTAAATTGACACATTATGCTTTGAAATGTAATGACAAGTAACAATCCTATTGATAAATCTATTGGTTTGTACCAAAGGCACAAAATCTTTAGGTATATGAATATTGCTAAGGTTGTTGCATGCACAATGGTCTTAATCTCTTCGTCAATATGGAGCTAGGTGGTCAAGGAAAATGTCCAAATTCTATCTCAATGTGGCACATAGGTTCCCTCTTTACTACATTTGATATGCACCATGTTGACTGATATGGGTGGAAATTGGGGTTTTGAAGGCCGATGTCGTGGCAATAGTATTAAAACTTGTCAATACTCCTTATCAAGATTTGATGGTTTATGTGGCTCATTTTTTGTGCCTCCTCTGGTGAGTATATCTCCAACTTGGATGCTTTTTAGAATGTTGATTGGAGACTTGTCCAGCACATGAAATGATGATGATTATAGCATGCACAATAACCTCCTCTCAATTGTGTGAACGGGGGACAATTTCAATGATGCTAGAAGAAAGAAAATTGTGGAATTAAAAGCAGTAGAAGTGCTAGTGCCACACTTCAATCATGTTGACTCAAATGTTATTGCTTATGCTTCACCTGCTCTCATTAGGTACAACCATAATAAGATAGTTCAATGCTGCATTAAAATATCAAAGAATCAAGGAAAAGTAATATGGACAATATGGCAAGTCATACTTGTGTTTGTTATGTTTAGTAAATTGAAAGACATGCTAGTCCCTTTCTTGGTTGATGTGCCATTCACAGCATTACCCCTGAAGTCCAGGGTAAGAAAGATTTCATCATCGCCAATGGTGTTCCTGTACTGGTTCCAATGCTCAACCTTTCTGATACAAAGGTCACACTCATGGTTATGGTGGTAAGTTACTCTTTCAACTATTGATGGGAGCCTAAACCTTCCACAAAACAACTGCTCATGCAAGGAGGCTAAGTTCTTGGAGAAACACAGTGCATCCCACAAATGTTGACTTTTAAAATCAGTTACAGTGAGCTACATAAAAGTGTTTCCTCGATCTAGGGTTCAAGGAAAGTATCCAATTTCACTTTCTTATGGAATAATCTTGTTGTTATCTGGAGTATGGATGTGTTCGCTGCTTGTCTCCTTGTGTGAATCTTGGGTTCTTGCTCTTTTGCAGTTGATAACAAATGTGGCAGAACACCCACAGGCAAGGATGAAGCTGCAGCGAGGTATTGAAGTGCCGAGAGCCATGGTCAAGGCATTCGCGTCAGCAGTGATAAAGAAATTCTCCAGGCAAATAATTCAGCAGCTTCAGTTCCGATCCCGACCATTCCAAAATCTCAAGGATGTGATATAGGTCAAGAGCCGAACTATGGGTTTCTTAACAGGTAGAACCTGGTGTGAGTACACGGACAATGTGCTGTGGAATATATAGGTTGATCACCTGTACCAGATCAATCCAAACTCGTAGAAACCACAATTCTGTGACAAAACCATGATCCAAGTCTATCTAGGTGATTATCAAATCTTAAGAGAACCCATATGCTTTCTCAGTTGTCTGCAAATCCATACAGTGGGGGTTGACCTGTGACTCATTAAAGATGACTGCAAACTTCAAGCCTCCAACTCCCTATGGTTAATAGCTCAGGGCCAAAAACTCAGAGACTGTATAAGATAGCAGAGATCCACTGAAACCTAAATGGAGAAAGAATGAATTCATGTCGATAACACAGAAAGCCAGTGGAGGAATGTAAATACAGAATCTTGTTCAGGAGGGTGAGGAGAAAGAGGAGAACAGAAAAATTGTCACCTCATAAAACCTCTAGCCTCCACTAAGTCACTTGAATGAGTCAGGGATATTTCTGTCAAAGAGATAGCGGAAGCTCCAGTCATATGGCAGCATAGTCATGTGGTGCCTCAATCGCTTTCCTGATTTCTTCAAACACTGCCTGAGAGTTTCTTTTTTCTGTTGTGGTAGCTGTGTGGATATCCACTCCATCAACGACTGCGCGTCATATGAGAAATCCCGTGCATACAAACCTTGGAGACAGATGATTTGGGATCCTTAATCCCTGCATTGGGTGCTTCACAACAAAACCAATAGAAGAAGAAGAAGAAGAAGAAGAAGAATCGTCTTCTTCTTCTTCTTGTACAAGAAAACCAATCATCTGTCTATGATCCTCATGGCAGAATTCACAACAACACCTGTCTGTGTGTGATTCTCCAGGCAGAATTCTGACCTTGATGTGCTCCACGAAGGAGCTTCATCGACTACAATTTGAATACTGGAGTACCCATTCGCAGCAACAAGAGACACAGTAACAGAAGGAGAATCAATTCATCATGACATTGTAATGACAAAAAGAAGAAAGTGGGACCATAAGGACAACAACACCTGAATAAGAAACATAAAATCATCCAACAAACCAAAAATACATAAGTAGAAGCAAAAAAGAAGATAGAGAAAATAAATTGAGAGGAGTGACAACTTTGTAAAAGTGCTTTGTACAATACACTTTAGGACAAAAGATGTTAAAAATAAAAAAGAAAAATCAAGTGAGTTTTTTATGCATGTGAAAGGTTTATTGAGATATTCCTTTTTTATATTGAGTATAAACATTTCCATATTGGAAGGTCGAGTCATAATGAGGCCAAATGGAAGGGTCGGAAAATCCAAAAGGGTTTATGCTCTTTGAGCTTCCAGGTTGTGTGGGAAAGCTCCAGCCAACCACATTGCCCTTTGTTACAGAGATCATGTAGTGTCCACCGCTGAGGACGAGGAGGCAGGAGCTGAACAGGAAATTTCAATTTTTTCTCTCTTCTTTATGCCTCTCTTTATTTCAGAATGAATGTGACAAAGTAAAACTTAGAGACCAGCTGAGCAAAGGGGATGATGAGCTATAGGTATTGGTGGTTGCTGAGATCATCTCTCACATACAGGATAGTATGATTTTGTTGGATGGATGAGTGCAGAGTGGGGTTTCATTGCATGTTTCTGGTGGTACTGATAACAGGATGTGCTGTGCAGGAAGAAGATTTGAAGCAATTCGGGCAGTGGAAGAGTTGCACACCTGGTCACCCCGAGAATTTTGAGACCCTTGGTGTTGAGGTCACGAGGTCACCACAGGTAAACTGCCTTTTTCGTCAATCCTCCTTTAATCCCCCTCCCTCTCTCCTGTTCTCCTTCATATTACACTGGTTTTTTTGGAATTCAGCATCTCTCTGTTCGGTCAGGCAAGTTTCTTAATATTTATTTGCTAGTATTGGGGGAGAACTTGGGCTTAATTGTTGGTTCCATGATGCAGCAAACTGCCCTGCTCCCTTGTGATTATGATTGCCATTGTAAACATAGGATGAAGGATGTTGCCAAACTGATTCAATATAGGCACATAGCATTCGGTTGGTGATTCCCTTCTAGGTAACAATGCAGAAAACTCGAGTGACCTGTTCTATTTTGGAAGGTTGGTTTTGTGAAGGTGCTTATTATCACACAGTCTATGACTGGATTTACAGTCACTGAATGCATTCCCAATGAGTTCACTTAGCAAATTATGGGTTGTGTAGGGCCTCTTGGACAAGGCATTGCAGATGCAGTGGGTTTGGCTCTGGCTGAAGCTCACTTAGCTGCTTGCTTCAACAAGCCTGATGCCAAGATTTTTGACCATTACACTTACTCATGTCACCTATATAGGATCCTAGTTTTTCTTTGTCAAGAAGAGAATGGAGATTTGTTGATTATAATGAGAGATAAATAAATTTTCTTTGTCAAGAATTTATTTCCGGTATTCTGCTATGGTCTTCTGAAATATATGGCAGAGACAACTGTTTAGGTGCAATAACTGTGTTGTTAAGAGCTGCAAATAACAGTGTATATAGTAATCAGGTTTTCTGTTTCTGCAGGTACTGCATCTTAGGAGATGGTTGCGTATCTCAAATGAGGCAGCATCCTTGCAGGTCACTGGGGCCTTGGCAAGCTCATTGCATTGTATGATGATAACCATATATCCATTGATAGAAACACTACAACTTCACAGACAATGTGAGTGCTTGTTTTGAGCCCTTGGATGGCATACCATCTGGGTTAAGAATGGTATCACTGACAATGATTCTATTCATGCCAGTATTGAGGAGGCCAAATCTGTCACTGACAAGCCAACCATGATCAAGGTTTTTGAGTCTTCCATTGTTTGGGTTGAATCCCTCGCATTCTGGCAGTTTTGAATTGTGATAGTAAATAGACTTGTGTCATAGTAGTTCATTTGAATGGATTACACTCTGATCATTTGCAAGCACTGCAAAATGTCCATTGTGGGTGACAGGTGCTAAGTAGTGGCTGTGACATAATTCAGGTTACCACCGCCATTGGTTTCGGATCACCCAACAAGGCAAATTCTAACAGTGTGCATAGGGCAGCACTGGGATCTAAGTTACTGCCACCTGCCAGAACTTGGATTGGCCTTATGAACCATTCTTTGTCCCCAGTGAGGTGAAGAGGTATTAAACCTTCCTTTGGAGGATTTAATCTGGTATAGTCCTGAGCATCTTTCAGTAGCAGATCCTGTTCACTGAAGCATCCTGTTTCATGCTACTTATTCTTAGATAGTTTGACAGTATCTTCAGTGTTTACCCTTTACACTTAAAACAAATTTTCAGTCATGTAATCAAAGTACTGTGAACTCTGATGTGGACCCATGTGCAGAACAGATTCATTGTTAACAGAGCGATTAGATGATTTCTGCTGTTGTTTGTCTTGTGAATGCTTATCAGTATGACGAGGGCTGGGCTTTCTAGAGCATGATCACTAATGAGGTTCTTTGATGGCTGTCTGCTAGCCATTGGAGCAAGCACATCAAGGAAGGAGCTGCTCTCAAATCAGAATGGGACGAGTCCTTGGTGGCCTATGGAAAGAAGTACCCAACTGAAGCTGCTGAGTTCAAGCAGCTCATTAGCCTCAAACTCCCAGAGGGATTGGATAAGGCTCTGCCAGTGAGTTTGCACCTATGGAGTGTGTCTGTGAAAGGGGCAGGGTAGGAATCAGTTCTCTTGTAATGTTTGCTTTTCATTTCTGTGCTGCATATAGTCACTGTGGATGGCTGGTGTCCATGGTCGGGCTTGAATAATGGTTAGTTACCTTTTTGTTTTGGGTCTTGCTTTAGCATGTCATCATTAACATGGTCAATTCGTCTCATTTACAACTTACTGGAGGTGCAGCCTTGGCTTGTGTAACTCATTGGACTGTAGGATTCTCTGTCCGTACATGGTTGAACATCTTCTACTAGTGTGAAGTCTTTGTTTTCATTTACTGTTCTGATAAATTTCTGGTGGATGACTGCAGAGCTTTACACCTGAGATCCCAAGCAATGCCATACGTAACTTGTCCCACATGTCTGAATGCCCTGGCAAGAACATTGCCAGGTCTAATTGGAGGCCATGCTGACTTGGCTTTATCCAATATGACCCTGATGAAGATGTTTGGTGACTTCCAGAAGAACACCCCAGCAGAGCAAAATGTGAGGTTTGGAGTAAGAGAGCATGCTATGGGAGCCATTTCAAATGGAATCCAATTGCATTTAAGTGGGTTTATCCCATACTGTGCCACTTCATTTTCACCAGCTATTTGAGAATGCAACACGTATCTCTGCTCTCAGTGAGACAGGTGTGATCTATGTCATGACCCATGATTCCATTGGAGTGGGAGAAGATGTACCTACTCATCAACCAATTGAGCATCTGGCCAGCTTCAGGGCCATGCCCAACATGGTCATGTTCAGGCCTGCAGATGGCAATGAAACCTCTGGGGCCTACAAGGTGGCAGTTCTTAACCACAGGAGGCCTAGTACATTGGCACTCTCAAGACAAAAGTTGCCCAATTTGCCTGGGACATCTATTGATTCAGTATATCATCTCTGACAACTCTTCAAACAACAAGCCAGACCTGATTCTTCTTGGCACACGCTCAGAACTGGAGATAGCATTCAAAACAGCTGAGATTATTTGGAAAGAGGCCAAGACTGTACGAGTCCTCTGTTTTGTTTGCTGGGAGCATTTTGAGGAGCAGAGTGGTGAGTACAACGAAAGTGCACTACCAAAGTCTGTGAAGGCCTGCTTAAGCATTGAAGCTGGAGCCACATTTGGGTGGGAGAAGTATGTGGTTCTTGAGGGTAAGGTTATCAGTGTGGAATGCTTTGGTGCCAGTGCCCCGGCTGGCATTTTGTTACAAGGAATTTGGGCTCACTGTGGAAAATGCTGTGGCTTATGCCAAAGAGTTGATGTGATAGATACATAATTCCTCAACATACGGAGTTGGTAGGTTTCCTTCTCCAAAATCCCAATGGGTTCTGAATGTTACATGGCCAGCATGGTTAACGAAGTGGTGTGTTTAGATAATAAGAGGGTGTTGCTGATATTAGTTTCTTTGGCACAGCAAATATATACTTGTTTCTTAAGTTTTAGTTTTAAATCTTGAGATTTGACATTGTGCTTCAACAACTGAGCTTATCCGTTTAGAGACAAATCAGTGACTCTTGGAGGAGCATTATGAGTGGGTTTCTTTTCCCAACAGTGTAGGCATTTTCCCACTTCCGTGACATGTCAGTCATTGTGCATTTCCTTGAACAGTCTGTGGGGAAGGACACATGCTTGTCCTTCAACATCACATTCCAACTAAACCTCCAAGGAAGATCAGGCAACTATTGGTGCCCTTGTTATCATGGATATGAAGTTCCACCTCTTCAAGGATAAGTAGTCATAAGGGAGAAGTTATCATTGATATGAAGTTTACATTTCTTCAAGGAGGAAGTAGTCATAAGGGAGAAAAGAGATGTTTGCCTTCTTGGTGATTTTCTTAAGAATTTTTGTTCATAGCCAAAGTGGTGGACATCTAGAAGAAGATGCTAAAGAAAAAAAAGGCCTGAGCGGACACTAGTAAAAAATAGTAGAAAATATGAGAGTAAAATTATAGGGTGCAATATAGTGGTTGTTGGGTAAAAATTATAAGTTAATTAGCTAAAAATAAAGATATATTTTATTCAATTAATTAATGTAATTATAATATAAAATATGTAATAATCTGAAATGGTGGATTATAATCAATATAAGATGGTTTTAATATGTATATATTTTTAAAATATAATATTAAAATAATAAAAATTAAGTTGGACAGTTATCTAGTAACTCCTAAAGATCGTCATTTGATGAACGTAGATCTCAAACTTTACACTAAGTGTCCCTCCCTTGAAAAAAAACAGTCACATTTGTCCCAAGGAAAATTTAGCCAAATCTGGCAATTTTAATTTATTTTTTCTTCTCATTTCGGGCGATTGAAAACCTCCAAAATTTCTTCTTTTTCCAATTTGTAGTTTATGATTTCGCTTTTTGGGCGAAATCTCGCCAATAGTTTTTTTAAAAAAAGGCTCGGGCACACCCTCGAAAAAGTATCTTTTTGACGGGTAGATGAAATAAATTTATTTCGTGATGACCGGACTGCTTAAACCCTAAAACTCTGAGTTTTTCTGTACCTCGTGTTTCTGATAAGCCCAGCTCGTTCGTTGCGTAACAGTGAGTGAGTGAGTGTGCTTGTGTTCGCGGGCTCGGATTTTCCTGCGCGATGTCGTCGTCTCTGCAATTCTTTGAGAACATGTAGCTACATTTTTTTTCCCCCCAATTGAGAGTAGTGTGGTTGCAATTTTCTGTGCGGTCGATGGTTTGGAGGTAGGCGTCAACCAAGGATGATGTTGGCGTCTTTGGTATCGTTTGGTGCAACTTCGTGCTGCAGTGCATCATCATCACTTGCATCGCAGTCTTGGTCTTCGTTTCTTTGCTACTCTCGACTACGGAGTGCCAGTAATTCGCTCCTTATTGGTGGCGGCTTATTAGTGGACAGTGACTCAAGGTCACTCAGGAAACCAATTCTGGGAACAAATGGATCGACCAAGAGCCAGCACGGAGGACATCACAGAGGAGACACAAGCGGCGGCCAGCTGCGGTTTCTGCTTGCAGCTGCCATAGGGTTGGAATTCGACTCAACAGGAAGTATGAGTGGAGGCAGTCGGAGGAAGGAGTGGACGACCCGGGCTTCTTCTTCTTCTTTTCCCATTTTTCATTCTTCCTCTGGTAGGTAAACCCTAAACCCTTGCCTCCACCAATTGTTTCGTGGATATTTCCAATCTGTCAGTGTATTTGCATTGATGTGAACCGGGTTCTATGAAGCATGTATGGGGTTTAAGCTTTAGGGTTTAGGACGGTCTAGGGTTTAGGGTTTATTTGAGCTCTGATATCTACCCAAAACCATCGCTCAACAAAGTAAAAAATAGCAAATCTCCCTTTGGAATTTTTGGATTCTGGATCCCGGAAACTACTTGATCTCTTGCAGAGCTACTTCAAGAGAAAGGTGTTAGTGAATGCAATGGACACTAGACTACTCTAGGATGAGAATGTTTAGGGCTTTCTGTGTTTTTATACTGATGTGTTGTAACTGTACATGGCAGGAGGTGCAGTTGCAATTGATGAAGCTCCTGACATCACAGAGTTTGTGGAAATTGGAATGATTGCGGAGACACATGGAATACATGGTGAATTGCGTGTGCGATCATTAACAGATTTTCCTGTGGAGCGGTTCGAAACGGTATAGTCAGGATTTTCCTCTGGAGAAGTTTGAAATGGTATAGTCAGTTTGGGTGGTGTATGATCAGATTGCTCCATGGAACTTTTCAGACTCTTCATCCCAGTCTTACACAACTGATGATGGACAATCTACTCTGGAAATTGGAAGCTATAAGTTTTGTCGGGTTGTGGGGAGATGCAGCCAGGAGTCCGTTATATTCGAAGAATTGTAATGGGCAAGGTCTCAATGCTTCGTGTAGAGCTGCTAAAAGGCCGTGAGATCCCTGGCAAACAGTCATCATGGCTTGTCACTTTAAAAGGGTTTAAGACACGTGAGGAGGTGATTACATTCTTCCAAGTTATGTTTTGAGTCACCAGGCATATGTTATGTGTTTGTGATGGTGACGTTCATAGACATTATCTTTCAAAGTGTGAAATTCCCAACTTGGAGTTGGTTGCTGGAACCAGGCCAGTGAGCTGCTGGGATCCACAATGCTTGTGAGTGCTGATGAAAGGCCTCCAATGGATGAGGAGGACGTTTACATCCCTGACCTTGTTGGCATGTCTGTTATCCTGCAGGTCAGTTTCTCCTATCCACTTCAGAATTGCTTGAAAGGTTGTTAAGGGCATGTTCTTGATTTCTTAGTCCCTTCTTTGAGAACCGATCAGCAGATGAGCTATATGTTTATTTGCATCCAGTGTACTTGTCTTTGGGTTTGTTGCCAAGAGGTACAACACTACAACACTGAACAGATTGTAAAGTTCAGCCGATTTGAGTAGACAAGTATTGAGCCAACAATGCTTGTAGGCTTTAATTTGACCTGTAATGCATTGAGTTCATTTTCTGTTGGTCCTTCACAGGAAACAAAGGAAGAGATAGGGACAATAGTGGATGTGCATAGCAGTGGAGCAAATGACCTTCTACGAGTGTGCCTTGCCTCTACAATAAATCGCAGTAGAGATGTTCAGGTTTGGATTCCATTTGTGAAGGAGATTGTACCTCTTGTGGACAAGGAAACAAGGAGGGTTGAGATCACCCCACCAGCAGGACTCTTGGAACTTAATGTGCCAAAGGAAGGAGCATCCAAGAAAGAAATCCGCAAGCAGGTTTTGTGTTTCATCCCTGTAGCTTTGAGCTTGCCAAGTTTTTGCTTGTTCTAGACTAGACTGACACAAATTTGCTGTAACAATGTGAACCTTTGTTGAAGGGTTATTTGAGGCATGCCTAAAATCTTGGAAGAATTTAGGAAGTAGGTTTCCTTGTTGAAGATCATTTGATCTTTTGAGCAACAAAATTTTTCTATAGTGTATTGTGACAAGACTGGTGTTCATTACACAGGAGCGGAAAACAAAGGCAATGTTGGCAGCTGTAAAGAAGCGGTTGACAGCATTAGGGCAGTCTCATGTGCTGGAGGGACTCAATTCAGGTGAAGAGTCACAGCGTGAGGCCCTTACAGAGCAGCTATTGAGTATCAACTTCTCTCAGTTCCAACATGCTTTGGATAATGTCTTTGGTTCTTCAGAATCCAAACTGCGGTGAGCACCACTGTTGATGATTGGAAGAACATAAGTCTCTCTTGTGACCTTTGGGAAGTGTTGAGGTATATAGCTATTTGCCCTTGTGCTACACTGTTGGGATGTAAGAGGGTGGGCAGTGCAATGGAATGAGCAACATCACTGGGTCTGATCCCTAGCCGAACCATAATCCAGTATCTTTTGGAGCTTTCATTGCGACTTCCACTCATCTCAAGAAATCAACCTTTTTAGCTACTGCCTGCCAAGATCACACCCAAAACCATGGATCTGACACTAGTGTTCCTTAGAAGTTATGTCCTGACTTCTCAGGTTTGAGTCATCACTTTTTTGTCATTGCAAACAGATAATAGCAGTCTGTCATATGTTCTGCACAGTGTTTTTCTTTTTGGTGAATTTTTGCACCATGGCGACAAAAACAAACCCAGTGCAAATTGTAGAAAGGCTCTTTCTGGGAAAAAAATGCAAGAGTTGCCACATTTTGAGGGAAAAAAGTCACATGTCACCATCTTTAGACAATGAGTTCCTATTGGTCACCAGAACAAGGCAGGATTCTAAGAAAATTCTACTTTACTGTCTGACCTCTAGCCAAATTTGGCTCATTCCTTTTGTGGATGATTGCCAGTCCACCTGCTTGACAAAATTGAAAAAAGAACCCCTGGTTCTGTACACCACACGATGTCCACCAGGAAGAGTTGAATTGCACTGCTAAATTCTGGGATTAGAGACCCCAGCCTTTTTGCCTTTGGCACACATTTCTGTTGCCAAACCTCACTGACTGTATGAGGATCAAGACATTAATAGAGTTGTGCACATTGGGTTTTGTCCAGGCTCCTAGGAGAGCTAGAGCCACCTCCAGCAGTTCCTCATGCCAAATGGGAAGGGTTTGAAGACTGGTTGAGGGATACCAAGGGTCATATGCCTGAGACAAGTGCAGCAGCTTCCAACAACAATACAGCACGCTGGTGGAGGGGAGGCCTTCAGCTTGTGGCAACAGGCAAAGTGGGAGTAGTTGTACTGGCTGGAGGTCAAAGTACACGACTGGGATCAGAAGCACCCCCTGTGAAAGGAATGCTGCAACTAGAACTTCCTCACCCCAAGTCCTTGTTCCAGTTACAAGCTGAACGGTTACTTCTTGTGCAGGAGCTTGCTGCGGTGGTATGTACCCATCATTCTTAGCTGTCCATCATGGTTGTGCACTGTGCTTCTTTGTTCTATCAACTCTTTTGGATTGGATGACTTCATCCAAACTGAGAATAGAATGTCCACAAAGACCGTAAGTGGTAACAAATTATAGGACTAGCTTGCCATTGCCGTCTGGAGACACATTCCAAGTTCCCTTGGAAGTTAAAAAAGTAAGGCATGCAGTAGGGCATGTTATTTAGGGAATCTGGATGCTTAGTTCAGTCACATTGTTGCTTGGAGCTGTTGTGCTGGCACATTCATTGGCAGTGCTATTTCAGTTAATGCATGTGCTAATTGAAAGGTGGTTGCTTTTGATCACATGTGTGTCCAGGTGGCTGCACCAGGAGTGAAGCCTGAAATACCATGGCTTGTTTTGACTAGTGATGCCACAGATGTACCCACCCGTGCTTTTTTTGAAGAAAATGCCTACTTCGGCCTTAATGAGTCCCAGGTAATCTTGTCTTTTTGTCAAACTATTGTGAACCTAGTACTGGCTCTTCATTGCAATTGACATATTATAGCTTGGACCAATGAGTGCTACTTTGGAAGGGATCAGTAAATTGCAGTTTGCTCAATATTTTATCTCTTTGGTTATAATGGTGCAAGTACCTCCCAGTTGGATTGTATGTGGTGAAAATAATGTGATTTTTAATTGAGGGTTATGGGGCACATGATGTATGTGTGAAGGTCTGGTTTGTAAAGCAAGAGAGTCTCCCATGTGTGTCATTGGAAGGTGGAGCCATTCTGATGGAATCACCCTGGAGGGTTGCTATTGCACCTTCAGGTAATGGAGGCCTTTTTGCTGCACTGTGTGCACAAGGGTTTTTGGAAAAACTTTCTAACCTTGGTGTTTTGTATGTACAGGTGATCTCTATATCCCTTGGTCTTCTTTTTATCTTTATCTGCAATTCTCTTCCAATATATTGCTCCTTTTCAAGAAGCAAGAAGCTGTTTGGTGATGCAGGAAGTAGTCAATCTGTTATAAAATGCTCTTCCTAGTTCCATGTCTGACTTGGGTACTTGGAATGCAGGTATACTCTGTAGATAATGCTCTGGTCAGGGTTGCAGACCCAGTTTTCTTTGGCTTTGCACAGGAGCATGAAGCAGATGTTGGGGTTAAAGTGATTGATAAATTGTCAGCAGATGAAGCTGTAGGTATAGTGTGCCTTGAAAGGGAAACTTCAGACAACCCTTCAAATGAAAAGCAAACTTCTGAGAGGGTTGATCTGGACAATGGAGAAATCCAAGATGCAGAAGATACAGGGGAGGGTTCAAACTCTTTAAGATACAGGGTACTGGAGTACAGTGAGGCACCCAGCACATTGCTAACAGCAAGAAATGGAGGACAGCTGGTATACAGATCTGCCCATATTTGTGTAAACTTATTCTCCTTGGCATATCTGAAGAAAATGGCAGATCCTGGAATCGAACTTGACTTTCATGCAGCTCACAAGTGCATCCCATGTGCCAACAAAAATTTGGAGCGTGCAATTCCAGTGCTAGCAGACAAACCTAATGGGATTAAATTTGAACAGTTCATCTTTGACACATTTAAGTTTTGTCAGCCTGAGAAGGTGGTTAGCTATTTCCTGACCCCCCCAATTTGCCTACAACTTCCATACATTGGTTTTTCTCCTGTTTGGTTTCCTCTGTATCACTTGTGAATCTGACTTCCTTCTTTTGATGTGTTTTGGTTCTCTTGTGTTAAGGTTGCCCTTTTGGAGGTAGAGCGGGAGGAGGAATTTGCACCTATAAAAAATAATGTGGGTGCTGACAGTAAGGAAACAGCTCGCAACATGGTGCTTGCCCTTCAGAATCGCCACTCTTCTCTATCTCAAGAAAATGAGTCAGGCTTCTGTGATGGGTTGAGCCCTATGTCACTGCTCAAAGCATACGCTTTTGGTGGTAGTGTGGAGTGAAACTTTTGAGAAAGAAATTCCTAGTACATTGCACAGGTCAACAGATTGCTTTTTAAGTGTGGTATTTCCACCTTGATCTAGGAACTGCTGTCTTAACTTGATTCATGGCTTTCTCAACCTCATCAATTAGGTGAATGAGTTTATGTCACGAATGGTAGTAAACAAAAGGATACTTAAGGGTGGTGCCTGGAGGCTGGTTGCCGATGCATGGGTGATGTTCTGGCCATTGGACCTAGCATTTTGGTCAGGATAAATGTCCTTATTTAGTCTAGCATGGCTATTGTACCTTATCAACAAGCATATGATGGAAGAGTCATGAAACAATCATGAGTCCTAGTACATGGCACACCTCATTTCTATTCATAAGGAAATTGGCAGGGTTTTCTGCATGCATATTGAATTCTTGGCATTGTGGTATACACTAACAACAATGGAGTCCCCGGTGGCAGCTAAAGGTAAATTAATTGATGGAGAGCTTCCCATCTCCCATGTTCATCAAGTGCATGCATGATCTTCAGCACATTCCATTCCAAACAAGCCACTGGCATGATGTGATAAATATGTTTACATGCAACAATGAAGATGATCTAAGTGCACCAAAATATGCAATGAAACAGAGACACTAGTTCACCCTAAAACTAGTCTCAGTGTGTCTAGCTGTTGGCATTGATGCTCAGAAGCAAGTTGCTATGAAGCTGATGGTGCAATCTGAGGGCCCAGCAGTGAGTGACATAATCCATGAAACAATTGCCAATTCTTGACCAGCATATTTTCTCTGAAGTTTTCTCTATGAGCAGCCATATCTACTAGGTGCAAATGGCAATCTTCAGTTCATTATTGTTCAATGGGGATTTTGAAAAACAAAACTGACACTTCCTCTGCTCTCCAAGATTCATCCTTCCTGCAGGTGGTCTAATATACCATTTGAAGGTGCATGAGGATTTCTTGGCTTCTCTGTACAGTGTAGTTGGCAATCTCTCAAACTTCTTGCACATTCATTAGATTCTAAGTTTGTTTTTTAATATGCTTCATCTTGTGGGCAAGATTTTTGGAATTTAGGCTATCATTGCAGTCTATCAAATGAGGAAGTGTGCTGATTTCAGATTGAATGTGCACCAATACAAAGGCAGAATCTAGGCTCTGAAATCCAAATTGTTGTTTCTGGACCTGGTTGTGAATGGTATATGATGCTATTTTGCAGGGCTAGGAGGTAAGTAGAGAAGAGTTCGGTTTTTGCCATTTCAAATTGACATAAATCACCATCTAAAGCATGTTATTCTGACTTAGAAATCTGGGACTGTACAATCACCAATGTATTTATACCTGTCAATTTTTAGCTCACCAGAAATCCCAAGACTTGTGCAACCATCATCATGTCACGGTGACTTTAATCTGCATAGCCTAAAGTTGAGCTTATCTAAGACTGAAAATGAGTCTTCTAAATTCCACTGATGAGAAATTTCAAAGAACTCATATATTGGGTGATTTTTGGAATCTATCATATCATCCTCATTAGACAATTTAAGAGACATTTCCTACCCTTGTGAAAAGCAGAGGGCAGTTGATCCATCCTCCATACTGCCATATAAGGAAGCAGAATCTGCAATAGCTACCTACCTTAGTTTTCTTTTGAGAGTTACCTACTTTTGATAATTAGTAGAATCAGGCCTATCAGGCCCATTCTCTAGTCTGTAAAGAATTGGCTATGTG
>Ga0209208_10007371_pt1 | contig 14921 bp, 10 predicted proteins | sample S1TSphfallax_3_FD_187694 | JGI IMG/M metagenome (GOLD analysis project Ga0209208, IMG submission 187694) | Host-associated microbial communities from peat moss isolated from Minnesota, USA - S1T2_Fd - Sphagnum fallax MG (SPAdes) (version 2) | ecosystem: Host-associated > Plants > Peat moss >...
AGATGATTAAAGTGTGTGTAGTTCATATACGGTTTATAGCCAGGTATTGCCAAATCTTCCTAGGGATAATTGCCACTCTTTTGACATCTTCCTATGGATGATCACCACTTTGGCTAAAGACAAAAATTCTTATAAAGAAACACTTGCTCTCAACCCATACTTCAAATAAATTGCCTTCAATTAATTTCGGATTCTTCAATAAACAATACTTGATTGTAAAACAAAAGTTTTCAAGCAAGTTCTGATTTATGCTTTGTGAATTCATGCACGCGAGGAGTGTCATTAGGGTATTGCAATTTGGGTGGGAAAAAAAATCTCCCATTATTATTACATATAGTTGTTAGGGGTTAGGGCACTTTCCCATTTTAAAAGCCAGTATATTTTTATTTTAAAAGTAAGAATTAAAAAAGTAAAATGTTCCCCACTTTGAAAGAAGCTTGTAAAGCACCTTAAACTAAACAATTAGGAGCAAACTATTTTACTATTAGGAGAGGGTGACAAAAATAAAAGTAAGAGGAATTTAAGAATGTGGGGGGGGGAAGAAGGCAAGAAGCACATGGTCCAGAGTTTAGGGTTTAGGGTTTTACTAAGTTGGAAATCTCAATGATCAAGAGGTAAACTAGAAGTCACTCTTGAGCTACCTACAGCATATAAAATATTAGTTTGAAAGTATATATAAATATTTTTTATTTTTTTAATTAATTAATTAATTAATTAATTAATTTTATTAAATTTATTAATTAAAAAAGTGGTCATGGGTGATGTATTTGCAAAGTGCTAGAAATGGAGAGTTAACCAACCACATTGTAGTGTTATGTAAGATATTATTGACTGCACATGGCCATGCTTTCTCTCTGATGTAATCCTACAACCTAATCAGTGATATCATCATCCCAGCCATCATCTTATGTTGTCATCCCTCTCTCTCTCTCTCTCTCTCTCTCTTTTGACTTGCAATGGGATTCTTCCATGGTGGAATGTGTTAGGCTACATTTGTCTCTCTTCTTCTAGGTTGTGCCTTCTTTTCACTTGTTGTGACTCATTCTAACCACCCAGAAGATCACTCTAGTGTGCAATAAGCACACCACCCTAACCCATTTGCATGGATGTTGTCCACATGAATTTGTTGCCCCATTTGAACTACCATTGAAGCAAAAGTAAGTTACCTTCACCAAGTGCAGTTCCATACCCAATTTCTTTTTACTTTGAACATTGATCCTAACTTTGTGTGCATGGGTTTTCACTTACAAGTACAGTGACTCAAGAAGGCAAACAAATTTATTTAGTAGTATACACCAGTGTTGTGTGGGTATATATTTTACCCAGATATACCCACCAGTTATGACTAGGGTATATTAATTATCCTAACTTATTTTCTTAAAATTTATATATCCCAATGAAGTGCATGCCCTAGGATATATACATCTGAAAAAATATTTTATGTTTAAGAAAATCCTTGGATATGTGGAAGAAATAACTTCACCCAAAGCTGGATATGTCTTGGAATCCGGGTAAAAAATTAAGGTAAATATCTCCATATATGAAAATTCCTATATCTATAACCACTCCAATCTGGTGTTTATAGATTTCCTTTTCAGCACTCCTTGTTTTTTTGGCCCTTTCATGACACATTATCTCCTTTAGCCCATGTGAAGAAACAAGGGGTGCGTCACACTGTGGCCTTGCCATTTACATTAAAACCTATCTTAAGGCAAAAGAAGAATTATGGAAACTCAAATATTTCACCAGGCCAAAATATAATCTTCCAAAAATCCTCTAAAAGAAATCCAAAATCCTTCATGATATTATAACTTTATAATATTCTCAATTTTCAACACAAACCAAAATATCATCTTTCAAATATCCTCATATAAAATTAGACCTCTTGCCTAAGGGCCAAAATCCCTTAAGCTACTATACTCTACAATGAACCTAAACACAAGAGATTATAACATACCTAGTTTGAGTCTATCCAAAGCTGGATTAATTTTCCATGTCATGGGCCAATCAAAGATGCCCATCACAAAAGGAAAAAAAATGAACTTTGTGGGGATCCCAACAACTAATAAATATGAGTCATAACATTGTAGTAACATTACCATTCTGACATCTTCATGATGATTTTTTTTTCACTTAGACAATAAAAATGATGTTAAAAAATAAAATTCTTACAATTGAGGTGAGGAAAAATGTGAAGTAATTTTGCACTTCTTAGGCACACCGCATTACCAAGCTTTAGGGGAGGGAGTCAATAGCGATGTCGCACACATTTTAGAACTTTCAACATTTGCAACTCAAAAGAAATTTATCAACACTTATTGAAAATTGTGTTGGAATGATAAAGGTGGTATGTATTACTACTACCAATACTTTTAATAGATTCTTCTCTGGAGCACTTTCAAACTCTATGTACTTGTTTTTCAGCCCTTTTCACATGTTGTCATGCACGACCACATCTGTTTGTATGGTATTTTGATGCCCCCAAAATCCTTGTGCTTTTGGACTCTAGAGTGGAGGAGTTGTCCCAAGTGTCTTATGTTGTGTGCTAATTTGGACGGACACATGGACATGGGTTAGTCATGTGAATTCTGAAGCTAAGTTCCCTAGGCTGAAAAAGTGGTTTTGAGATGCTCATAAAAGCCATACCCAGTATTGCAAAGAGCGCCCCCACCTCTTGAAGGAGGCCATATAAGTACACTTGTTTTTTCCTATTTCAAGATTGGCTTGCCCCCCATGTGGCAAATGTTACTTGTCTTTACATGGCCCTTTTGGCAACCTAATTGTACTTGAAGATGCTTGTTCCACTAAAAGTACTTTTGAGAAGACACCCACTTGAGGAGTATTTTTGTGCTTTCCTTGGTGGCTTCCACCTCCAACTAAGCTAAGAATTTGGTGATAAGCCTAATTGTCTCCTCACTTCTATAGACCCTTTGGCCGTATAAAATAAGAGGTAAAATTTTGTCAAAGTGTGGATTTGGTACCTTTGTTTCCTTCATTAAAAAAAAAAAAGGAAAACACAAGGGAGTACCCTTGGCAGGGCCATGGGAAGAGGGATTGCCAATTTTCAGCATCCAAAATCAAAATGCATTTCTCCCTCTCTCACATCACTTGGGCCCCATCTTTGGGCATAACATGGGGATGGTCCATAGTCCATACTCTTTGACATCCGGTTAGAGACAGCTCCATGTGTGAATGAGCTTAGTTATATGGAATGAGCTCATGTGGTCTTATTGAGCTCAAAGTCACCAACTACCATCACAAGCTTGTGAACTTTGATGTCCCACATGCCTTGCCTTTCCTAGTACAATGAGAGAGTACCCATAAATTTCAAAATTATTGTTTTCAATACAAAGAAGTTAACAAAAGTTATGTATTTTTCACCCAAATCCGAATGGATAACCTAATGGAGCTGGGTTGTGTTAAGGATATTTGATAGTCATAGGCAACTTGAGTGTTTGTATTAGTATATTTGAAAATGAAATTCAATCAATCCAATGTCAAAAGTATGAAAGAAATCTTTCAGCAAACTCTATAGGCACATTTGGTGCCTTGTCACCCAAAAGCTTAATTACATCACCGTATGTGTGATGGTGTGACCAGTCCATGGACATCACTCTTGGAGATTATGCACCAGGCCTCTACTTCCTACAAACCATAGACTTCATAGTTTGAGTTGGAGTTGATCCGAATGGGTCTAACCCAACTTTACAAACTTTAGCTTGTTTGGAAGCGTGTTTAGCAAACAATGCAAGGATAGACGGGACTCTAGAGCATGCCCATGCTTTCTGCCCTCCCCCCCCCCGCCCCCTCCTCTCCCCCAAATGTGCCAAAACTATAATGAAAAGTACAAGCAAGCTCAAGCAAAGTGCAAACCCCATTCTTGAAGCACATGCAAAACTAAGTGACACATACAAGGTAATAGGGCAAACCAATCACATGTGTGACAAATTGAAGCAACACCACACATTTTAACTTATTTGGCAAGACCCCAAATACCAAGAGAAGGTACAGGCCAAACTTGACAAAATATGGGGTAGATTCCCAATCTTGGTAAGCAAATATCTACCTACTTAAATGATAGATTTTTTAACACTTCCCAAACACATCTAGACCTTGTCACAACCCTCACAACAAACCTACATCTTAGGCTTGCATATAAATCATATTTCTTATTGGGGGAATTTTCGCAATTTTAAAAAAATAAAAAAATTCATGAAATTTTTTTAAAACATGAAAATAAATAAACACATGAAAAATTCATGGTTATCAAGTTTTTTCTTTGTCATTTTTTTTAAAGAAAAAATCTTAAGCAAAGTCATCGTATCTAGCTAGACCTAGGTAGTAGCTAGGTTGTGAGTTGTGGCAAGGTTTTTGAAAAAACATCTATTGTCATCCATAAAGTAGGGTTTTTGGGGAAAAAAATCTATTGTCATTCATCCCTATCATCATTTATTGTCAGATCCTTTGGGAGATCCTCGCCACTGAACGTGCTTGAAAAAACTTTTAAATTAAAACCCTGATATTATATTCCTACTTGCTGAAGTGAGTGCTTAAAATTTTAATGAACAAACTTATTTTCATATTTGAGCCAATTATTTAAACTATCAGAAACTAATAGTCATCAATGAAGCTATTTACCATTTGTATATTGAACTTCAAACATATTGATATTTATTGAAAATACTCCATTACAATGTTTTTAAAAAGATTTTCAAAATATCGAATGGGTGGCTATTATTAAGGAAAATTTGGTACATTTGTGATGATAATACAAGTGCTAAAATATGAAGCATGTGATTATGAATAAGTTGAAAATTGGCTATATGCAATAACAAAATTTTATTAAGAGTTGGTGATAGATAAAGTTTGATTGAGAGTGGGCAACATAAAATTATGAGTTGGCAACACAAGCACAACTAGAAACATTTATTGATCATCAAAAACAAGAAATCAAGGTGAAATTAACAAGAGCAAATATAATCACAACAAAAAAAATCGATTGAGCATACAAAAGAAGGAAAAACAACACAAGCAAATGCAATTCCAAGTTTTAATATAAAAACCTTGATTGAACACCAAAAACAACAAATTGAGAAAAAACAACAAAACCTCCCATGGCAATGAAATATAATAAAGCTTAACAACTATTGGCAAAAAAATGATGTTGAAAAAAATGCAGTTTGCCAATCAACATTATGGGATGTGATGCGATGTGAGAATTGGGACCTTGATTGTCCTTAAGGAATTTCACATGGCTATATTTTTATTTTTGCAATTCCGGCATATAATGCTAGTAAAAAAAGACACTATTACATAGTGTTGCATTTTTCTTCCATTATTAGCCTCTTGTTGGTGCTCTATGTTGTCAAATATACTCCCTTTGCAATCATTCCTTATCCCAATGCATGGAAAATGTTAAATAGGCCAAGACATTTAAATTTCATACGTAAAGATCCTTTTAAATTTCTTCTTTGGACCTATTTGTATGCATCTCTCCCAAGGGGAAAAGTTTGCGGTCGAAATTTCAGGTTTCTTACTTTTAAGGTACCTCACACTTTTGTGAAGCACTGGGCCAAATTTCCTAGTGTATCCGGAGCAGTGTTTTTTTCTTTCTTTTTTGCAAAGTAGCCTGTGGGGCCACATCTGCACTGCATGTGGTGCTCAACTGGCTAAAACTTAGATTTGTTGGGAATTGTTTTTGGCCTCACTCCCAAATTAGTTATCTCCAAGTGGCTGCCACTTTAGTTTTGAAGGTGAAATTTTTGGCCCTTCTTTCAGATTTTAAAGGTGAAAAAATCAGGCTATGCTTCAAATTAAGTTAGAGCTTTTTTACTACTTTGTTATTGTAGGTGGAGTGTTTTGGGCAATGAGTGAAAATTCTTTGTCTAAATCTGGCAATTGCTTCTCCCAAATAGTAGAATGTAGGGCATGTGAGTAAGCAGTGTGAAGTGCATATTGCACACACATTTGTGAAGTGCAAACACCCTTTCTTCTTTTTCTAAGCCCATCATATTAAGTTCTAGAAAACACAAGCACTTGTGGGGGGATTGAACCCCTGAAACTTCCAGCACAAGTGACCTATAAACTCACAAGTTAGTACTCAATTAAAACAAGCCAAAAGATAAACCCATGGCATTGCACTGCAAGAAAAGGGCCAAAAATGCCAACACCATGGAAAGAAAGTTTTGTGGCCCATAAAAGAGTCATTCAATTGAGTAGCAATACAAATCTACTTGCACAGCCCAACAAATGCAAAAGGCATATTGTCTAGTCATCATAACAATATCAATGGCAAGTGAGATGCCGTTCTAGGTGGACCCTCAAGTGTGGGGGCTCACCTAGTCAAGACCCAAGGCCGTACCACCACAAGGTGGCCCTCATGACAGCTTGGGTTACAAGTCTAAGTGTTAGGCTACGTTTGACTCCTGGTTTGACATGTTCACAAGTCGCACAAGTGTTGGTAAATGAGGGATTGAGGAAGGGGGCCCATAGCATTGACCTTGGTGTACTAAGTCTTCAAACTAGGCGAAGTGTACGGTTAGGCCAAAAGACGGGAGATGGTAATCCTGAGCTACAAGGCCTTGGACCACTTGAGAAATTCGCAACTTGTGTTAATCCCACTCATCTAGAGGTCAAGGTTAGCCCAAGGTAATGAGGTAAGTTTGAATGTTGAAGCTTCACCAAGTGCATGGTTTTCCATGTGCAAGTAACATAGGTGTTTAGAACGGCATGAAAACAAAACGAGGCAACATTGGAATGGTGCCAAGGTGTAAACAAGTGCGATAGGTGTGGTATCAAAGTAGGCTCCTAAGGTCAAATGTGAATTCTTCTAAAGCATTTGGGGAGGTGAACAATTGAAGGAAAATGGCTTCAAATGATCCTCTACCTAACACACAAGTTGTGGTGGAACCCAAGGCCAAAAAAACATACAAGACCAAAATGAAAGAGGAAAAAAACATTGCCATGAAAGAGCAAGTGATTATAGCCCAGACCATGGTGGGTGGTGAAGCATCATGATGAGAAGACTTGAAGTTTAAAGGAATTGGTGGAAGAGGTGGCACAACTTGTTCCACGAAAATCCAAAAAACCAAAGTGGGATGAAGGGGGTTTGAACAAAACAAAGGCCCATGAAAGGACTCTCTCCCCTGTCAAGCAAAGGAAAGGAATGGACAAGGTGAACGTGGGTCCACTAATAAAAACTCCCACAACTCCCCAAAAGCATAAGAGGAAGGAAAAAGTTCTTGAACTAATTGTGGAGTTGAATGAACACTTTGATTTCCACTCCTCTAAATTGAATGGGGATGTGAATTTTTTTATTGCCCATTTGGGTGTGTCGAGGAGGGGAAAAGGAGGCAAGCAAGCCCTAGAATATTCAATTGTGGACAAATATTTTGAGAAGCAAGAAGAGGAAGCTCCAAGGGTGGAGGAATCATCCAAAAAGTTTTTTGCTCTTGTGGACATTTTTTGTGTGTTTATGGTTGAACAAGGAAAAGTTATGGCACAAAACCAAGAGACAATCAAACTAATGAACCACATTGCAAAAGGTTTGGGTGCCATCGGCAACACCCCAAGTGGAGGTTTTGCCAAGGCAACCATCAAGGTGACGTTGTCAAACTCTTTTGCGGAGAAGAAGACCAAAACCAAGGGAGTGTGGCCATGATCGCACTAAATAAAGGCATATATAGAAATGTAATGCCTTGAAATTAACAAGGAGCGAATTCATTTCGCTCAAACCTTGTTGAAAAAACATGTGTGGGAGTCATGGATGTCTAGAAGCAAGAAACATTCGACCCACTTGAGACCTTCACTTGGGAGGAGTTCAAGCTGGGATTGGACAAGAGGTTTATGTCACACCACTTGGAGTTTCAAGATGGGATGAAGTTTTCGGAGCTCATCCAAGGTGACAATAAGGGCTCGTTGGCCACCTACATCCAAGATTTCAGTTAGATGCTAACTATGGTCCCCTTGAAAGATGAATATGCTTGAAAATTAATTTTCTTACATAGACTCAAGCCTTGGGTGTAAAAGATAGTCTGCCAAAAGACTAATATTCCAAAAACATGTTAAGGGCTAATGAAGATGCAAGTGTAAGGAGTATGAAACTCCTACATGCCCCAAAGGTGAAACTGTAAACCAAGTCCCCCAAAAAAATCAAACCGACCCAAGAAATGGGAGCAAGGGTCACAACAAACATAATTAGGGCCAAGGTAAATTGAGGCCTAAAACTGATAAGGAAAACTCAGTGAACAAGGAGCTGTTGGTCAAGAAGGTGAAACAAGACTTGTCCAAGGTCAAATGTTTCAATTGTGATAACAACGAATATTTGGTGAAAGACTACCTTAAACCACCTAGAAGTAAATGAATGCATTGCCCACAGTATGTTGATTCTCTAAGGAAGTTTCATGGCCAAAATAAGGGCACACGAAAGCGAGGCCTCCAACTTATTAAAATTGAATTGTAAGATAAATGACAAACTTGTGGGTTGTCTCTTGGATTCAAGAGTGACAAATTCATTCATGATTTTGTAAGCGGCAAAAGCAACTTGGAATCAAAACCCAATTAATGGTAGACCCCATCATGGTATAATTGACACAAGGCATAGCTAGACCTTTGTTTAGTGTAGTGCTAGGAATCGAACTATTTTGCAAAGGAGTTCAATTTTTTGAAAACTTCACCCTGTGTGACTTCGATAATTTTGATGAAATTCTAAGAAAAACATTTTCGGATACCTACAAAATACATCTTTTGCAATGGAAGTAAATTGAAGGTCCATGCCAAAAGTGGCTCTAAATTAGTGAACTTAGATGTAGATTATAACTTTGCATTAGTAAAAATGGGAGTGAATTTGGTTGTTTTAGCTAATGAATTACAATCATTTAATTTTTATCTTTTGATGTCTTTGAAATTTTCCCAGGGGGAGCCCAAGCCATAAAGGGTGAAACAACCCCTTGCTTATTTAGGATTCATTCAATAAATTTTTGAAAGTTTTAATAAACGAACTCCCTAATGCCTTTCCACCTTATAAAAAGGTTGACCATAAAATAGAAATGGTGTCTACATTGGCCTCATCATCCAAGGCACCCTTTAGGTTAAACCAAAAGGAATTGGAAAAGCTTTAAAAACAATTAAACAATCTCCTCAGTCGAGGGTGTATTCAGTAGAACAAGTTTTCTTATGGGGCACCTATTTTGTTTGTGGATAAAAAGGATGACAAATTGAAAATGTGTATTAACCATAGTGCCTTGAATAAAATAACAATAAAAACAACTATCTTCTACCTTGCATTGATGATATGTTGGATCGGTTCAATAGGGCAAAATACTTCAAGTGAATTGATCTAAAGTTGAGGCACTACCAAATCCACATTGTAGATGAAGATGTATAAAAACCAACAATGAAGACTAGGTATGGTTCCTATGAGCTTTTGGTGATGCCATTCAAATTATGTAATGTTATGTTAGCATTCACGACCTTCATGAATTCTATTTTCCATGAAAAGTTGGATGAATTTGTGACCATCTATATTGATGATCTATTAATGTATTCCAAAATAGTGGAGGAGCATGCAAAGCACTTTGAATATGGTTTAAGTAAGCTTTAAGAAAACCAACTTTTTTCCAACAAGGCGAAAAGTGAATTTTCCCAAGAAGAGATGGACTTCCTAGGGCATATTTTGTCATGGGAAGGGGTTAGACCTGACCTTAAAAAGTTAAAAGCCATATGGGACTACAAAAAGCTAATCATAATCAAAGGAATTTGATCCTCCATGGGCTTGGCTAGCTTCTATTGGAAGTTTATAAAAAAAAATTCACAATTAACAAAACCATATTTAGATCTCCTTAAAAAAATGTTGTCCTTTGAATGGAATTGCATTTAAGAGCAAGAAGTTTTATGGGGCTCAACTACAATGGCCAATTCATAAGAAGGAATTGTACGTCATCGTGTGTTGCTTGAAAGCAAGATAACACTACTTGAGGACACATAATACTAAATTCTACATAGATAACATTTCCTTATGGTATTTTAAAACACAACCAAAGGCCTCAACAAAATAGCTAAAATGGCATGGCACATTGGCATTGCAAGATGTGGAGTTGATCCACAAGCCAAGACAAAACAATGTAGTCCCTGATGCATTAAATAGGAAGGAGGAATTCCAATTGGAAAAACCCTCAACCAAAACCCATGAATTAAAGGCCATCTTCCAGGGCAAAAATAGCTTGGAATGGAAGATAATGGAAGCCTATGTGTAGGATATGCTTATTCAACATTATTGTAAAGAGTTGCATGAACGACAAAAGGTGAAAGGCTACACCTTAAAAGAAGGGCTACTCAAATGGAAGCAATCCCAAATCTATGTGTTAGTGGGGAAGTTGTGCACAAAAATCATGGAAAAAACACATGATGTGCCCATGGCAAGGCACCATGGGGAAAAAACCACAAAAGTGGTCATAGGAAAGAAATTGTATTGGCCCAAAATGAAGTAGGATGTAAAGCATTGTGTGCACATTTGTGTCAAGTGTCAAAGCACAAAATTTATATACAAAATGAAATATGGGTTATGTAGACCTCTACCAATTCCAAGTGAATCATGGGAAAATGTTTCCATGGACTTCATGACCTAGCTACCCAAGTGGAATGGAATGTACACCTTCTTTGTGGTAGTCATTCCATTTTGTAAATTGGCAAAAATGGCTCCAATTACAACGATCGCAACAACTTTTGACTCAACTAAATTGTTCTTTAAGATGTGGGTCAGGCATCACGGGTTGCCACAATTTATCATTAGTGATAGAAACGCCAAATTTACAATGGGTTTTTTGAAACATTTGTTCCGAAAGGTGATGATGAAATTGTTGTTTAATATGGCATTCCACCCACAAATTGATGGCCAAATAGAAAGGGTAAATGGGGTGTTAAGCTAGTAATTAAAAACTATGTTAGTGTCAATCAAAAGGATTAGGGTGAACGTGTAGATCTAGCAAAGTTTTGATATAACTCCATAATTCATTCGGCGACAAAAATGTCTCCATCTGAATTAACGTTGGGAAAGGAAGCTAGGAAATTGATGGATTTAACCATTCCCATGGGATGTAAAAAACACTTTAATGAAGCTATGAAGATGATCAAAAGGCTTGAGAAAAAAAACACCCAAACCAAAAAGCTCTTGGAAAAGGTTCAAAAGCGATATGAAAAGCATGTTAACAAAACACATAAGCATGTTGAATTTGAGATTGGGCAACACGTGTGGCTAAACATCCGGGATTTCAAAATGCCCAATGAACTTGCCCACGTTTCATTACCAAGTATGTGGGGCCTATGAGATTTTGGATAAACTGCACCTTAACATGTACACCTTAAAGTTGTGAACTAATTTTGTGACACATCCTACCTTTCACATCTTGAAACTTAAGTTGTTTCTACATGATGACCAAGGACCAAACTAGAAGCAGAAGGTGTGACCAAAAGTTGATGCCATTGAACACAGGCTAATTGCCAAAATCGAAGGCATATTCTATATAAGGCAAACACAACTTAGAAGCAAAGAGTATCTAGTGAAATAAAAACCCTGCCATCATAAAGAGGCAATATGGATGTAGCCTAATCACTTGGACCACTTAGTGGAAATGGTAAACAAGTTTGAACAAGAATGGGGTCATGAACTTGGAGTGAAAAAGACTTGAAAGAAAAAGAGAAACCCACTCGCAAGTGGCTTAGGTGTTGATGAGGACATCAATGTCTAACGTGGGAGGAGAGCACCCACAAAATTAACCACTCGCTGAATGAAGGTTAAAGGTTTTTACAAGCATAATCGATTACGAAAAGGTTAAGATTCACTGGGAGCTAATGGCTAGGATAGGCAAGGGAATGGCAACCAACGGAAATGGACTTGAAAATGAATTCAAATTGAAAAACTTCAAGGTTTGATCAAGTGAGATCGGGGTGGTAATGCATGCAAAAAAATGGCATGTCCTTAAATAAAAACATTGAACTTCCTATGCATGAATTTGTGATTCATGTTCTAGTTGGGTAAAGGGGATTTGGACTATAAAGCAAAATCCAACACCATTTATTTGCATGTTTGCAACCCTTGTTTAGTGTGGTGGTCAGAACTTTTTAATTAAAACTTGAATCAAACTCCAAAGATGAAAAAGATGATGGTCGAATAAAGGGGATTTGATGGAAGATGTTAAATGAACACATCGAGTGAAAACAAACGACACGCCTAATAAAGCCTCATGTATTAAGAACACAAAAACAAAACTTTGTCGATCCGGAAGTAGCTAATCCAAAAAAGGGTCAAGAAAGGAGATGGCAAAAGTGCCAAAGGCAGTCACCCCAAAGAAACGTCAACAAGGACGTTAACAGCTTTAAAGTGGGGGAGAATCACATGCCCTTTTAAGCGAACCTTCAAGTGTGGGGGCTTACCTAACCAAGACCTAAATCCAAACCACCACAAGGCAACGCCCATGTTGGCTTGGGTTATGAATCTAAGTGTTAGGCTTGGTTCGACTCCCAGTTTGACACGCTCATGACCCACATATGTGCTAACAAATGAGGGTTTGAAGAAGGGGGCCCATGGTGTTGGCCTTGATGCATTATCCTTGAATTAGGCAAAGTCTTTAGTTAGGCTAAAAGACGAAAGATGGTAATCCCGAACAACAAACCCTTGGACCATTTGGGAAATCCACAATAAGTATTAGTCCCACTTGTCTAGAAGTCAAGGTTAACCCAAGGTAATAAGGTAAATCTAAATGTTGAAGTTTCACCAAGTGCACAACATTCCATGTGCAAGTAGTGTAGGCATTTAGAGTGACACGAAAATAGAATGGGGTGATGTTGGAACGGCACCAAGGTATAAGCAGGTGTGATAGTGAACTCCTTATCATTGCTCAATACAATCTACATATCCAAGATATTGTGTAAAGTATAAAATTCTTGTGCAAACATGCACAAAATAAATGATAGGTGGGTAGTGAGCCTATTGTGAAACGTTAACTTTATAAAAGCCAAAATAATGAAACATTTTTCATCCTCCACACTACCAACTATTTACACCATGGCCAATTCAATCAATTTCACATACTTTAAGAAGTTAGAAGAGAATACTTGAGATATTATCACAAGGCACCACATTTTGGTTAAAGGATTAAAATCAAAAGGAGGTGCCATATGCACTACTACATTTGATTTCATTGTGAGTTTGGACATGCCTTGTTAACAATTAAGGTCACTAGCATTGAGTAATTCACCCAACATCATATCTTTGTCATCCACCTTGTGGGTTTTTCCCAAGCAAAAAACTAACTTAATAACTTGAAGGTGTTTCACAAATGTTGCATCACATTTTGGTTACATCTAATACTAGGGATACGTATCTTAGATCCTATGACTTAGAAAGAAGGTTGTGTAGTTGAGTTTGTAAAACCAATCTTATGTTATGGAGAAAAGGTCCTAAACTTTCTATTGTGCATCCTAGAAGGTTCAGAAGTTCAAAGGCAATCCCTTGCTATTGGTTGTGCTCCATTATCACTTCTTGTGCCCTTCTTCTATAGAAAGATCCTATCTGTCATGATTCATCACTGGATTACTTTAGTGATCTGTATGTTCTTTCCATAGAACTTTTAGCTGGATATAAAAGAAAATTGGATTTTCTCTATAAAGTTATACCTCACGGGAAGGTGTTTTCTGAATTTCTTACCAAATATTTTGTTGGTTGTCTTCAATGTCATTAATTTTTATATGCATGCCTTTGATATATAACCCTATTTGTGTGATTAAGGTTGTTCATGATTGATAAGTTTCCCATACGAATCTCTGTTTTTTTTGGATTTACATGTCTCATGTTGACAATATATGACCAGATTGTATGTTTTGCTAGCTTCTACCCATTCCCTATGTTTAACGTGTTATGTGTGTGCTTGAGAAAAGAAAGCAACATCAAAGAAAACTTGGGTTGAAGCCCTACCGCAAGTCGATATGGTGAATGCCATTGGGCTACAAAAGAACACATTAGCAGCAGTACAAAGTGGCAAGCATGGTGGTGACTTTGCAAGGTGCAATAAGCAGGCATGTAAACATGGGCTTGCAAGTTTAGAATGCACATGGAATGCTAGACAATGTGGACACACAAGACAATGCAGTTTTTGCCAAACATCACAATGTCTTAATTAGAAGGTAAGATTAAGCCCTAGGCCCAAGGGACTTGCAAACTGTTGTGCCCCTTGTGGAAGGGCTAGAATCAACATGTGTGAATCAGCATGGGGTGAAGGAGGGGGTGTATGTGATCAGGGGCTATATCAAAAGGTGCAACCACATTCACCGATGGGTGGGCAATTAGTAGAAGCCCAAATGGGGCAACACCCAAAAACATTAGCACCAGACATGGCTTCGGACAATGAAATAGAAGTAGATGCCCAAATCAAGGTTTTGGTTGGAAGTCGTATGCAACAATGGGCTTCAAAGTGAGTTATAAAATTTGAAGCTACAGAATGAAAGGAGAAAGTGACACACTCCCAATTCCTTGAAGGACTCAAATGTGAGTCCAAATGAAAAACAACGGAAGAAGGAAGAATCGGGACGCGCTCCCTAGCTCACAACACTTTGAGGGGTAGAGGGGTGTGTTGGAGCTTTGGGATGGGACTAGGAAGAATTGACAAGCTTCTTCACTCACACAAGCCTCCACACAACCCACACAAAGTGGTTAGTGCATAGTTGGAGCACCTTTGGTGCTAGGACAAGCCACGGGTAACACGGACACACAAGACTCACCACGGCCCGGACTTGGGGGAAGCCACCACCTTCTCCCTTATAGTATACTCTGGACCTCTCCATGGGGCCCACATCCAAATGGCTTTTCTCTCCCAGGACTCCCGCGGGACTCCCGCGTGGGAGTCTCGAAATCCCGCTAGTGGGGACTT
>Ga0209208_10007372_pt1 | contig 14920 bp, 17 predicted proteins | sample S1TSphfallax_3_FD_187694 | JGI IMG/M metagenome (GOLD analysis project Ga0209208, IMG submission 187694) | Host-associated microbial communities from peat moss isolated from Minnesota, USA - S1T2_Fd - Sphagnum fallax MG (SPAdes) (version 2) | ecosystem: Host-associated > Plants > Peat moss >...
GCTTTAGCAAAGGTGGCCATAGACATTGTTTTTTCTGGATTTGGTTTGTTGAGAAACATTTTAAAGGTGCATTCACACTTGGTGTTAGGAACTCTAGTTTTTAGTCCCCCAACACCATGCTAGTCATTTACGAAGAAAAAAAACATGGGTGTGTTTTATGGAAAATTTTCAGGAATTACCAGAGATTCTTCAAGTGTTAATCATAGAAAAATTACATGGGAATACAAAAACATGGTGCATTCAACATAAATTGTTAATTATAGACACATATGAATTAACAAAGTATAGACATTGGCTTCCCATCCTAGTATGTTTACTTATATTATTATGAACTAAAAATGTTTATATAACACATCATGTTATTAAACTAATGGATCATAGAGAATATAACAAAGTAAATATCAATGCTTTAAATGAAAAATGGATGCCTTGTGATACATTATGGATACCTAGAAGAAAGAAAGGGGAATTTTGTTTAAGAACAAGAGGAAATGGAAAATATTCTTCAAAAGAATACAGACAAATTATGTTCATACCTACTTTACTGATTCCACCTAACCCCTAAACCCATAAACCATCAAAATATGAGGAATACAAAGAAAAAAGCGTATATTTTCATGGGAACCCATGAAAACAAGAAGAAAAATCAAGAACAATCTAATATAGAGCAGAATCTAAAAAGAGAAGTGAAGGAAAATCTTAGGAATGTTGAATTCTAGGTTAATCATTCTAATATTTATAGTCAACAGAGTCAATTAAACATTTTGAGTAGCAAGACAAAAGATCAATTCTGAGAATCATTGTTTCAAAAAACATCTGTACTAAGTGCACAAACAACGGTTGAAAGAATGCAGTCTATTACCAGTGACGCTGGTGTGCAATCCACAACATCAACCACATTTTAGGAAAACAATGAAGCAAAAACATCAAAATGGTAGGAATGAAAAGTTCAATCTTGGCCATAAACTCTCATGCTTGAATAGAAGTTTATTGAAATAAGAGAATAATCTTTGTAACCGAGACATAAGGATTCTTCACTCTAGCTAAGTATCTACAAACAAACTTATTCAATATTAAAGTCGAAGAAAAATCAATTTCACAATAACATAATACTATAGCATTAAAAAATCAATATAATAAGAAATCCATTATTTGAAGTAGTTGAACAACAACCACTATAATTTGATTGATTGACATTTGTTTCACAACAAATTAATTTATTTTCTCAATTCACAACAATTATCATTCATGTGTTTCCAACAATAGTGATAATGGCGATAAATGTATTACAAATTCCATTACCCAAGTTTCATGATGGTGATGATGCATTAACTCACATTGGAAGATTAACCAAAGCATGTGTAACAAATGGTGAGGATACTGATGCACATAAATTACAATCTTTTCCTACAACATTACAAAGAAAAAGTGTGAGTTGGTTTACCCATTTTGAAACAGCAAATCTTGTTGCAACATGGGGAGAGGTTTGGTGTGCATTTATTTCAAGATTCAGTGATGTGCACAACGAAAGGCAAGCCATAATAGCTTTGAGAGAAGTGAAGCAATGGAAACATGAAACAATCAAAAATTATTATGACAAATTTTTACAATTATTTGTTGTTATACCACAATAACTAGATGATGTATATATGAGAAAGACCTTCAAGGAAAGACAAAAAAAGAAATTAAAATTAGCCATTATTGGAATGCCCAAAGCAACACTTGTTGAAGTAGCTAATTCGATAAGAGAAATTGAAGAAAAGATGCCTACACCACGTAGGAGTAGATGATCTCAACCATTGTCGACCAATGAAAATTCAGATGAGGAATTAGCTAATGAGTAGAAGAAAGAAAAAAGGAAAATTTGCAAGGAGCGAGATGTTGGATATCAACAAGACATATTCTTTCAAAAATGTCATAATGAAGGTCATTTCACACATGAATGTAAATTTTTGTAAACAATTTGCAACACCTATCGAAGACAAGGTCATGAAGCCAATGATTTTCCATTGAACGAGTTAGGAAGACAATATGTTAGAAAGGACATCTCAGTCAATGTAGTTCAACTTGAAGCATCGGTTAAACATGTTAAATAAGACCAAATTTTTTGGCAGTTAGATAATAATAATCATAATTATGATAATCAAAGACAAGAGAACCAAGGATGGCGAGACAATTGATAGGGACGGAATCAAAGATGGTAAAATAATCAAGGTTATTGACAAGATCAAGATGGCTAGTCTAGTCGAAATGGGTATAACCAAAACGGCTATAATAGGAATAATTACAACCAAAATAATGGAAATTGGCAAGGAGGGGATATGAAGTGTTTCTATTGTCAAAAAGAAAGACATCAAAGGAATGATTGTCAACTATGGAAGCAACATTTAGAACATGATAATAAGAATTTTCAACCCAAGGTTGGGGTCAATGTTGTTATTGTGGGGCAATGTATACCCATTATATTTGCATTTGTAGCCACTCGAAATCAATGATTGAAAGAACCTTAGGAAAAAAATATCATGAGCAACAATAATCCCACAAAAGGGAGAAGGATGGAGTGGGATTGGGAGTAGGTAATACATGAAGAACTTGTGGGTGAAATAAAACAAATATAAGCTGAGATGGATGTTTTAACATGATTATATTTAGATACTTTAAAAGATATCCAAAAATTAGCAATCGAAACCAAAGAATGACCACAACAAGGTTGGGAAGCTTTATCCTACCATGAGGAGAGTAAAGAGAAGAAATCTTGTAACGATATAGGAATAAAATCAACCAAAGTTATTAAACAGCAATTTGGTATTAAGGAAAATTTAATTATTCCTGAAGGGAAGTTAGAAGGGATGTTCGATGATCAAAATTTAAATATGAAAATTAAAGTTAAATTGGGGCAACTGATCAAGATTTTCCCCCAATTAAGAAAAATATTAGCAAAATTCTTCTTAAAAATGCAAGAGGAATATGTACCAAATGTGTGCAAAGTTGGTACACACCACAAAAATGACTTTGATTGAGTTATGCATGTTGTACAAGTATGCATTGGAAATTGTAAAATTGTGGATGTTTTACTAGACGGTGGATTTAAAGTAAATATTATTTATGAACATCTACAGAGGAAGTTAAATTTTAAGAAACTTCACTCAATGCCATTTATGGTAAGAATGGCATATCAAAGGAAGGTACAACTAATGGGGTTGATATAAAACCTCAAAATTGACTTAATAGGATGTATATTCAAAATTTCAATGACATTGTTGCAAATGGAAGATACTTCAAAGGTTTATTTGATGTTTTTAAGAAGACCATGGCTAAAGCAAGCTAAAGTTCATCATGATTGGGGTAATAACATTTTAACAATCATTACTGGTACCAACATAGTGACATTGAATACGGAGATTCGAATAATGGTACATCCTTCCTAAACACCTCACAATCTTGATGATACTTATGACTAGGAGGGAGGATTGACTTATGGAGATGAAGAACGTTTATATACCATGTCATACCATAATTATGGCATGTTGGAGAAGTAAGTCCAAAAAAAATAAAATTCCTACTCGAAATATATGTAAGAATGGTGCAACCTGAAGATGAAATTAATTGTCCTTTTTAGTATTATTAGCATGAACCTTGAGAAACATTGATCCTTGATGAGTTTGTTGATATTATGAATAAAAACAAACAAATTACATGATGGACGCTTATTACTGATGAACAATTAAGCAAATTAAATTTGGGCATTAGTGAAAAGCCTCGCATACTTGTAAGTGACGCCTTACCCAAACATTTCCAAATGAAAGTTAAACAATAAAATTTAAGGATGCATCTTCTTGGAGTTATAAAGAACCAAAGGGAATTCCCATATCAATTTACGAACACAAAATTGAATTGACTATCAACGCACACCCAACCAAACAATGACCTTACCGAATGAATCCTAATTATGCTCAAAGAATAAATGAAAACCTCAATAAACTATTATATGCACAATTTATCTTCCATGTTGAAATTATCCAATGGTTATCTCCATTGGTAATTGTACTATAAAAAAATGGTAAATTACGCATTTGTGTGAACTATCAAAAATTGAATTCACAAACCAAGAAGGATCCATTTCCATTACCCTTTTTGGGTTTAGTATTAGATATAGTGGCTAAACATGAAATGTATTCCTTTATGGATGGGTACAACGCTTATAATCAAGTACTAATGGTGGAATAAGACAAGGAGAAAACATCATTTATCTCTGAATGGGAGCATATGTCTATAATGTTATGCCATTTGGATTATGTAACATTCCAGCTACTTTTCAAAAAATGGTTACTTAGACCTTCCAAAAATATTTGAACAATTTCATGCAAGTATTTGCAAATGATTTCAATGTTTACAGATAGAAAGCGAAAAATTTGAATCATTTTAAGAAATCTATGACTCAATGTAAAAATGATGGCATAAGTTTCAATCCAAAAATATGTGCATTTTGTGTGAATTCGGAAATATTATTTGGACACATTGTCTATGAAGATGGACTACCCATAGACCGTAGGAAAATAAATATCATCACAAAAAATGCCTACCCCAACAAATGTGATAAAATTGAAAAGATTTCTAAGGGCACCAAGTTTTTATCAACATTATTTCAGAAAATTTTCCACTAAGGATGCCCTAATGTGCAAACTTTTGAAAAAGGATGCACATTACTAGTTGGACAATGCCTACAAAGAATCCTTCCAATGGATGAAAACATCCTTGACCACATTACCAGTACTCATCATCCTTGACTGGTCACGAAAATTTCATGTTCACATAGATGCATTGAATTATTTTATTGGAGCAATGTTGGCTCAAAACCATGACGATACCATTGATAAACCAATTTATTATGCCAACCAATTGATGATTCGAGCTGAGAATAATTACTCAACCATAGAAAAGGAAGCTTTTGCAATGATTTATGCTATTAAGAAATCCCATCATTATATATTGGGAACCAACTTTACCTTAATTGTAAACCATCGAGCTTTGATTTACTTGGTCAATAAACCAACTATAATTGGACAAATAATGCAATGGTTATTATTATTGTAGGAATTTCATTTCAAAATAATTTATAAACCAAGAAAAATGCATTTCGTACCAAACTAGTTATCATGTGTTATAAATGGTGAACTTGCCATTGGTGTGGAGGATCAATTACTATATGCTATTCTTATTTTATTGATTGTTGATCGGTATACACCAATTAAAGAGTATTTTCACAAGGTTTATTTTGAAGTTGATGTTGCTTAGGAGGAGCAAAATGTCTCACCATAAAGTCAAGACCATATACATTTTATGGAGAAAAATTATACAAATTGGGACCAGATGGCATCCTTCAACAATGTCTTTCACCTACTAAAGCACATGTTATCCTTACCAAAGTTCATGAAGGGTCAACAAGAGGACATTATGGTATAAGTATAATTGTTAAAAAAATATTAATAGCAAGTTACTGGTAGCCAACAATTCAACGTGATGTGGAAGAACTATGTTAATCCTATGCGATATTTGTCAATGGTTAACACCTATGTATAAGAGTGGTAAAGGTCCATTCCAACCAGTCCTTGCTTTTGAACCATTTATGAAATGGGGGTTGGATTACATGGGACCAATCAAAACTTAATCATGTTTACTGGAAATTAATATATTATAATTGCTACAAATTACACGATAAAGTGGGTGAAAACGAAAGTGTTACAAGATAATACAGCTAGGAGAATCGTGAAGTTCCTTTATAAAAACATTATTAAATAATTTGGTTGTCCTACCCACTTGGTTAGTGATCAAGGAAGCTTTTTTATAAATAGTTCAATCGAATTATTAGTGCAAGAATTTATGATTACACATCATAAATCCACCACTTATTACCTTCATGGAAATGGTGAAGCAAATTCCACTAATAAAACGTTAAAGCAAATATTAATTAAGTTGGTGAATGTTAACTGAAATGATTGGGATGTAATGTTGCCTATTGCATTATGGGCCTACTAAATTGCATATAAAGTCTCCACACAACATACACCATATGAACTTGTATATGGTTGATGCCATTATTACCTATTGAATTCATAGTTCCAACCAACCAAAAACTTGTTGAAAAAGATGGAAATTGGATGAATGCATTGTAGTACGAATGGAAAATTTAGTTATATTTGATGGAAAAAACATTATAATAGGAAAAAACATTGATTACATCCAAATAATAAGAAAACATAAGAAGGATGATGAATTTTTTTTTAAGAGATTCGAAGATGGAGATTTTGTGATGTGGCTTCTAAAGGATCCCAAAATTAAAGAAGGAAAATTCCTTTTTATGTGGACTAGCTTGATTCGTGTAACAAAGGCATTAAATAATAACATTGTACAATTAAGCACATTAAGTAATGAGGATATAACATTAGTCAATGTCAATAAATTAAAAGCACTAAAATCCAATCATTACGGCCATTGCAATCACAATAATCACTCAAAACGAAAATAAAATCTGCCAAATACAATATATATATATATTTTTGGTGAAAGGACACAATTTTATCAATGGTTGAAATTCAATGAATGGAAAGCTAAGTTGCATCACAATAAAAATTATGATTGAAAAAATATTACACCATTACTTAAAAAGTGGATTAATGATCATAAACACCAAACATGTGACATGACCATTCATTATGACACGATAAACAATGCAATTTGTAGGACATGAGTAATTCCACCTCATAAACCTTTATGATTGTCGATTTCATACCTAACTCATCCAGAAAAGAAGTTTTTATGGGATATGTCACAAGGGTTCCAACATCATGGGAAGTTATCATTTAAAGAAAAAAATGATTTGCATGATTAGAACGAATGTGTTGTAGAAGAAAAATTGGATGAACTTCGGGTCAATTATTTCACAAAACAAAAGAAAGGTTAAACGAAAGAACAAGGAATTTTTGTAATAGTGAGAATGAAAAAAGGAAGGGAAAGTGGTGCAAGGAATGGAATATAACAACTAATGTACACCCCATCTTCAGAAAAAACTTTGGTTGTCTTGTGAGATAGAGCTAGAGTGGGAGACAGAGCAATAGACTACTAGCAATTCAGGCCTTGAGCCATGTAACATCTCTTTCTACCACCCTCATTTCATTCTTGTGGATCGTTGGGAGAAGCTAAAATTTATAAAAAAGACCTTGCAACCTACAGACTTTCAAGTGTTTAATACCATAGAAAGAATATATCAACAAAGAATTAAAGCATAAGTTTTTGAGAGTGTGGAAATACTTGCATGTGAAGAGAAGCAAAAGGAAGAACAATAGAAGAAGAAGAAAAGATTGAAGTGTTAATTCGTCGTTTAGGAATGGATTATTTCTTCATAGGAGTAATCAAGCAACCAATATGCCCACCAACAATGATGACAATTCTTGTGTTGTGGAATAAAAAATTTCATTATTACAAGGAACAAAGATTAGAATCGGCAATGGGAAAGCACAAATTTGAGGTTGTGTTGTCTTCTGGAACAAAGAAGATGAAGTCCAAAACAAAGGATAGATGTGGAGATCCAGCTTGGGATGTTAGATCATATTCATTTTTTGGCATGTATGTACATCATAATGTGGGCAGCCAAGAAAGAAGAACATGTCTGGATGATTAAGGCAAAACTTGACAACTTCCCCTAACTCGATTGGAACACAATCAACCTCCCTACTGTAAAAAAAATACAATAGTCTCCCGCTTAAGTACGCATTTTTTGGCAAAAAATTTAGGGTTCAAGATTTATTAGTTGAACATGTCATAAATTGTCATTTGGCGTAAATTTTGAAGTTTTTTGCGTTTGGCTTTGAGGCTGAGTGTTCAGATCTTGTTCTGAAATGATTCAAATTTTTTTTTAAGGTCATCAAATGTTTCCTTTGCTTCTGCTTGAACTTTAGGGCAGAGCAACTAATCCTCAATGTCGAGAACTTGCTTATAAAAAGAGTCGAAACCTTGGAATATAACTCCGTTTTCTGAACCGACATTCAGTTCTTGAGTGTTAACATCGCCATCATCATCCATCGTCGTTTCATCAATCTTCATCATCTCCAAAAGCATTTCGACATCTTCCAATACAGCAGTTGCATATTCTTCATTGTCCTCATAGTCAATATGAACGAATTCTTCCAGCTCTGATGGATCAACAGACAAATTTAAAGATTCCATGACTTTGGAGAATTCGATGCATAAGTCATCAACTTCGTTATTGGCCTCTAATTTTGGCTCTAAATTCATTAGTTTTGCCTTGACGAAAACATTTTTTATAAAGGTTTAGGAAACATAATCCCAAACGTCTTTCACATAACTCACAGCATCGAGCAGGTGGGTTGGATTTCTGTAAAGAACTCCTACAGTTCCTTGGCGCAATCTTTGCCCCTAATCTTTCTTTCACTTTTTCGCCTCATCATTGAATTCGTAGAAGTCAAGGACGTCCTTGAGATATAGATATTTGTATCATTTTTTCAAAGCTGCGATTATTCCCATATCATAAGGTTGTTTCCAGCTTGTACAATTTGGGGGAAAAAAAACTATCTGAATGTTGTCGCATTCAAATGCTTCAAAATGTTCTGGAGCATTATCCATCAACAATAGAACGCGATGTCCGGTTCACTTTTTCACTTCTGGATAAAACACCTCATTGAACCATTTCCAGTAGGTTTTTACATCCATCCAAGCTTTCGCTTGATTGAAATAAGGAATGGGCCATTGCTGGTCCTTAATACAAGCTGGTTCTTTTGGTTTCCTGATCAATGCACAAGGAATTTTGTGCATTCCAGATGCGTTGGCGCATACGATAAGAGAAATTCAATCTTTAGCTTTCTTTTTGCCTTTGGTGGTTGACATGTCTTTGTTGGGCATAAGGAGGCTATATCTCGGAAGCAACCAAAAAAACAAGCTAGTCTTGTCCATATTGTAGACATTTTCTGGGTCATATTGCGCAATTATCCCGTAAAGTTCTACTAAAGCTGCCAACAATTTCAGATCATTCTTGTTGACTTCTGCTCCCTCTTTGTGAAGGAGCATCTTTTGCAATCCACAGTGCGCTTTAAATTGACTTAACCATTGCCAAGATGCTTTAAAATCGGATTTCAGAATGGAAAGACTGGAAGCAATGCTTTTCACTTTGGCTATGGTGAGAGATGGTGGGACAAGCAGTTTGGCACAACACATGTTGTTAATCCAGATGTAAAGCATGTCTTCAAGCTCAGTAAATCGTCCAATGGAAGCTCGAAATGTCCTCTCCTTAGCTTCTTCAAACAACAAGGCTGACCGTTCTAGGATTGCCTCCCCGTTATCCCACACCTTTTGGATGGCGCCTTCACTGACGTTATATTTTCAGGCTAAAGCCTTTTTACTCGGAGCATTCGTTTTGCTTAGCTTCGAGATGATTTCACAGTGTTGATGCTCATTGACACGCTTTTCATTTGGTTTCTTTGACATTATAGTGAAACGCAAGCAATTTGGGAGCGGCAAATCTAAAGTACGCACCTACCAGCTAAGTACGCACAAACCGCACATGTTCAAGTTGTGTATTTAAGCGAGAGACTACTATAATTTGTAACTTTCGGGTTCAAAGTGCGATAAACATCATGCGAAGTAAAGCAAATTTCTTTAGACTCTCTTGACATTAGTCAAATTTTCAAGTTACCAACACAAGGAATTGCAGTACTTGTGCAAGAAGCGTATAATGAAAAATAGTCGAAGTACTTTTAAGGAGGAAAAGAATAACACTACAAACAAGATTCAAGGTACATTCTTGTGAAGGTATGCGTTTTTGGGATGCAAATGCAACTAATAGCATTAACGGAAGTTGTAACGTTTTGACAAAGTAATCGTTATGTCTCAAGAACCCTATTATTTATAATCAGTGCAATTGAAAGAAGGACGATTAATTGGGTTGAATGGTTCAAGGTACAATTGCATAAAAATATGATTACAGTCCAAAGGAAGGTAAGGAAGGTAGTGAATAACTTAATTGGACTTGCCTTGACTCTTGTGGCAAAACATTATGTTTGCATCAAAATACACAAAGGAGGACGAACAAGAACCAATTGTTTTTCTTCAACGCCCAAAGAAAACAAGGAAGCAAATGCTTTGAGTTCCTTCAATTCCATCCATAGGCATTAATTTGGTTGTAACATCTTCACAAGAGGGAATTCTACTTGTGGAAGGGGAGCAAACATATGAGTAAGCTTATATGTTGACAAAAACAATGTAGGAAGGATGTCCTTTTCACAATGAGATACAAAGAGATGAAGAGGTGCAAAAGATGAATATGTTTCAACCAAATTCCCAAGATCAACAATCCACTAACATATTAGTAGATACCTCCATGGTAGATGCATATCATGAGGAGATTGTCCTACAGGAAGACAATTTTAGAACCACGAACACTCAACTAGATTCGGTAGGAGACATAAATGAAACATAGCTGAATTCGGGAATAGTCCTTGTGATGCAGCTAATGTCAATAGGTACAACCATTGGTAGACATGCAAATGAAGCAATCTAAATGAATTTGGCAAGAGTGCTTGTTGAATATGGTGGGTCAGGGTTTACTCATGAAGGTGGAAAAAACATTACCCGGATAGGTGATGTTGGAGATGATTTTATCCTTGCACTTGATGATTATTAGGAAGGAATGGGAGTTGAGTACTCATTAGAACATGACGATTCCATGGAAGTGTAGATAGTAGAGCTAATGCATGCTTGGTTAAGAAGGCGAAAGACGTGAAGCGGCCTTATAGGAAAAAAAATTGGCAACTTTCATTGGAGTTGGAACATCTATAGGGCATAATATTGTATGAACGAGAGCACATTGAACATTGCATTGATCCCTTCGAGTTTGAAGCCCATAAGCATGAGTGGGAAAAAAATAATGTAGGGTTCATGTTTGCTCAAAGATAATTGGATCAAGAATTTTATGACTCAACAAAAGTTGGAAAAACGTCAAAAGGAGGAAAAGGAAGTAAGGGAGATTATGAAAGCTTTGTAGTAGAACTTTGCGATTGTGGATGGCACACTCATCCGAGTGGTGGAGGAAATGAAGAATGCAACATTTTGTCATGAAGAGGCGTTGACCACGACATTGGTTAGGCATAACAAAAACATGGAATTAGTCACAAAATCTTTGAAAAAGGTCGAGCATAAATTCCTTGATGAACAAATAGAGAAAGAGATTTGGCATGCTAAGTGCCTAGGCTTTGAGTCAAAGGTACAATTGCCGAAGGAACAAAGGTAAAGTGCCAAATAGGTTGGTGAAACATGTGAAAAGGCTATGTTGGAGAATATCCAGGGTTTGGAGGAGCATGTTCAACTTGTCAGTCCTAAAGAGAAGGAAGTAGCCACACAAAGGGAAGCAGATAATAAATAAGATGTTGAGTCAACAAAATGGAAGGCGTTGGCGTTGGAGGAGTCGGCTAAAGTGGTGTTTTTTTTATCAACTACTAGAAAACCAAGGCGAGGAGCTCTTTATAGTCTTTATCAAAGTTCAGTTGTTAATGGTACATTTGTATTACTAGAAAGAACAAAATATGGTGATGTAGCTTGATGTAACGCACACAATTTTGAGGGAGCAAGAAGAGTTTGAAGGCACATAAGTAGAGGAAGAGGAGGAAGATCAAGATATTATGCAAAAAAATATGGTCATCGAGTTTCTCAAATAGATTAGAAGAAAGGAAATGTTGGAAAGTGGTAAAAGTAGGAAGACAAGTCATAACGAAGGCAAAAGTGTGGGAAGGGATATGATCTCAGAATAGCCACTTGAAGATTCCCCACCATGGCAACATTCACCATTGATAGATTACTATCGAACTCACATACGTTGTCCCATCTATAATAAGCGAGTAAGGACTATTCCTCCAACATTTGATGCAAAAGTTATGGAAATGAAATTGTGTAACCTAAATGACACTCTACATATTTTGAAGGAGCTAGAATATACTTTACCAATCATTTCCCATCTGGAGGAGTATTATTTCATCTATTGCATGCAAACTTGTTTTTTGATAGGATTCATTCCACCAATGCCGAATGCCAGAATCTTCATTGAAGATTTTGAACACATGTGAAAGATCTAGGGTAGGGAGTTTCAAGAGTATTTAGTGTACAACATTTTTTGCGGTTACAATTTTCTTAATGTTGGACATGGGTATGGCGTGTTGGAACATTTGACTGGTTATTTAAGTGCATATGCGTTATGATACTACTACAAGTTGGAGGTGGTGTACGACAAGTATGACTTGAAGCACACCATGACAATTAGAGTCTTTTTGGATGATCAGCCACACTGGGACTGAGACACGGCCCAGACTCCTACGGGAGGCAGTAGTGGGGAATCTCGGACAATGGGCGAAAGCCTGATCCGACAATATGGCGTGAGTGAAGAAGGGCAACGCAGCTTGTAAAGTTCTTTCATCGAATGTGCGATTATGACAAGCCTCGAATAAGAAGCCCCGGCTAACTCCGTGCCAGCAGCCGCGGTAAGACGGGGGGAGTCATAAGCCAACCTTTGTCATGGCTAGAAGAGACCCTATATTGGATACCATTGAAAAGAGGGTGAAGGAGGACTCCATGGAGGCACGATTGTGGGCATAGAGGTTGGAGGATCTATTGGAGAGTTGTGCAATCAAGAATATAGTAAAGGAAACAATGACATCAATAAACTGGCATTGCATAACAAAATGACCAAATTTGCATGTGGCCAAAGCACATCTTGGAAAGATTCTGATGACATTACGAGCTATTATCTTTAAAGTAGATCATTTAATTAGACAATTTTGTAGAAACCCAAGGAATCTAATGCCATGCGAATTCTAGTAGTGCCTGCCACATCCATTGGTTATGGGAAAAGACAATGCATATCAAAAGTATTTGCCAATGATGGTGCACACAAAGAGTTATGCATCAAGGTCAACTTGGATGATGATATTGATGACTTTTTAACCCCAATCGACATTTCAATCCCATGCAATAGTTCCACACAATGAATAGGTTTATTCAACAATTTTGATGACCTTGTGTGGACACTAAGGTCCTAAAGGAGGGATAATGTTAGGACTATAATGTTTACCAAATAGGGAATAGTGTGTATTTGTAGAAGTTTCGATAAGTACCTTGTTGAAACCAGGCAATTTGTTTGTTGAACTAAGTTATAGATGAACTAGGGAAAACATGTCATCAATATTCAATAGGAACTACTAGGTTCGGTTGTCAACACATTTACCTATTGAACTCAATAACTTGTTGGAATTACATAGGCATAACAATATGAAGGTTTGAGGAGGCAGGGGAAGGGAAGAATAGAGATATAAAGAAAGGCAAAGAGTAGTCATTACCAAGCAACCTAGGACGATGACATTCATGTATTTAGACCTATGAATAGACAGTACATTCTTATTCTCATTATCGCAAGTGTGTTTTATGTAAGAATGTTCCATTTTATTACAATGTTTATTAACAATAGTTGTAACATATAACATGTTTTTACTATTCAAGTACATGGTACTGCGTGTAGTTTGGTAGACAAAAACCCAACAACAATGCATAGCCAATTCATTTCAAAATCATTAGTAACAGTTACACTCAAACATTTATAATATGGGACCTATATATGAAATAATATAAATGACAAAAATTAGGAAAAATATGTTTTTAACATGTATATTTGACATTTGAAAATGAACCTTCAAATTGTGAGAAGTTTTGAATATGATTGTAGACTTCCATTTGAAGTTTTTTAACTTTAAATTTTTCAAACACATGTGGTAATGAAGTGTATGTTTATAAATGCTTGGAAGTATTATTATTATTGTTTCCACATTAAAAGTTTATTAGGAAGATTCAAATGAAAAATATTTATGGAAGTTTACACAATAAATATAAAAATAAATTTTTTTTTATAGGAACAAAATGTTTGTCCTATGCATTATACATTATTTATGTATTGTACATTTAAAAAAAAAAACACGTCTTCATGCATACCATATTACATTCATAAGAAAAAAAGATCCACATTGATGTACGCTGTTACAATACAATTATTAAGGAACAAAATGGGCTTTGTACATTAAAATAAAAAAATCATTTTTATTGAATTTACGAATCCCCAAACATTGATTATTAATTCGTATTTGTTAGAATATGACCTTGAGGTATGAGCACATATGTGTACCATGTGCTCTAAACCCATTCCTATTACCCCCTTTTGCTTCACTTACTTTTTCACATGCATACATGTAACCACGTGTATGTTGGATGCAATTTTAAACCCATGTGTAAACTTTACATTCACCAACTTTAGGTCAGGGTACCATATTTATGCCTATAAAGATTAAGTAAAAAGTTCAAATTGGCTTGCAATAACCAATAATATAATAGCAATATCCACAAAAAAAGAGAAAATTATATATTTTTAATAAAACAATTATGCAATGTAAAAGTTTGGAAACTTACATTAACAAGTTGAATCTTATTTTAATCAACAAAAATCTTGACTGAGAATGCCCTATAGTTTGATTACACCTTCCTTTGAAACTTTAACAAATGTATTCACCTTGTTTTACAAATTTTGTACATCTTCAACCCCTTTATCTTCATCATATTAACAAGATTCATAAATTCAATAAGACATTTTGGATTATGTAGAAAATACACATGATGTAAACCAAGACATCCTCTATACAAGCTCAACAATGCCTTGAAACCCAAACTACAATTTTATGCCATGCAATGTACTCTAACGAAATTAAAAGCATGGTTAGTGCTAATCCACATTGTCAAACATGTTTTATAACTTTAGAAAATGTTCACCCTATCAACCCCTCGAAAGAAAAGAGTTTGTGAACAATCCCAAGTGTTTTCA
>Ga0209208_10007373_pt1 | contig 14919 bp, 10 predicted proteins | sample S1TSphfallax_3_FD_187694 | JGI IMG/M metagenome (GOLD analysis project Ga0209208, IMG submission 187694) | Host-associated microbial communities from peat moss isolated from Minnesota, USA - S1T2_Fd - Sphagnum fallax MG (SPAdes) (version 2) | ecosystem: Host-associated > Plants > Peat moss >...
AATGTTCTTATTAATTTTAATGAATTCATACAAAAACATGAAATGTTACAAAACATAAACCTCAAAGGTCTACCTAAGAATGTCATACCAATAGCACCGATAATTAGAAATTTCCAATATCATCATTCCATACAAGGATCAAACACTTCCAAAAATTTTAATATTAGTTGTTGTCAATTACCACTTGCCTCATATTTTTGTTTGACTAACTTCAAAACTCAAGGACAAACATTTGAAGATTTGGTGATAAACCTTCATTAGCCACTTGACAATATGCAACCTAATATGCACAACATATACGTAACATTATTATGTTTACGTTCTTTAAATGGGCTTGTGATTTTACAAGATATCATAATCCAAGACATACACAAGGCTAATTTTTTAAAAGGGTCATTACATATGGCAAGAATACCTGTTGTGATGTCAGACATTGAAAAAACCATTACTCCCAAATGCCTTAAGGAAAAGAAACCAATGCAACATGAAATGTGTAAAACAAAAAATGACAACCCTATTGAAATAATGATGATTTAAACAATGCCATGAATAATGATGATGTCATACATTATTGGCATGAAAAATTTCAATTAACAAACAAAGATGAAAACATACTTCTTAATTCAAATGGATGTTAAACAACCAACATTTGGGAATGGCTATGCAAATATTACATAAAGACAAATTACAATCTCTAAGATATGAACAACACACTTACACAATCATGGGAACAATAGACAAAATTGTAAGAAAATCCTTTCAACATGTTTTCATCAACAATAATCATTGGAATTTAATCAAAATAAATACTTTTGCACTTGATTCTCATTGTATGATATATTATTCAAAAATACCATTAACACAAATATTGCTCCATGAGACGATACCATTATTTTTTAAATTAACAAATGTTGAATAATTGTTATACAAATATGCAAATGTCATGCAACAAATAGATAGTTCATCATGTGGTTTTTTTACAATATTGTATGGAATAAACATAACATTTGGAATTGATTAAAAAAATCAAAATATGATTTATCACAAATTCTACATTTTAGAAACAAAAAAAATAAAAATATTATTTATCCTTTTCCAAAATACCCAAACCAACAACAACAACAATGTTAAATCTATAAAAAAAACACATTGGCCACACTAATAAAGTTGCATATACATGATTTTACTTTTTTTCAAGATTTCTAAAAGCCATGAACAAGTATCATAACTAATTTTTTAAGTTTAACATAATGTTCAAAATTGGCATGATAAGCCATGAGGGTCTGGTGAACTGGTTATATTTATAGCCAAATAACTATAACTATGTTGAAGCTTTGAAAACTCTACATTCCTTTGTTCATGTGATTATTTTTAAATCCATCGTTCATTAATTTCACCATATTCAACCATTATAATTTTAAATTTAATGGCTTATCCAAATTATAATTATAATTGAAATCAATTATTGCATTATGAAAACCTTCAACAAATCATTGAATGTAAAAAAATATTAATGGAACAAGATGACATATAGTGAAATTTACAAATTTTATCTTTTGAAAAGATATCCAATTGAAGAAAAAATTAATTCAATAATTTTTAAAGAGGTCTTAAATTGGAATGTACATTTGTTTGTTGTAAATGAAATGAATGTTTTGGTCCAAGAGTGACTTTAAGATGTATTAGGCACCATCAAATTATGCAACCATGAGTACATTACTATTAGGTAGAATGTTAAGTGTTAGTTTTAGTGGTAGATGTGTCCAATGCACCTAAAGTCAAAATATAGTTTGTTATTATGTGTTATGTTTTTGTTAATTATGTTATGATTAAACATAAACAAACTCAATTGTATTTCAAAATGTACCACCCAATTCTGTAATCAATTTTTATTTTATTTTTCAACTTTTGTAATCAAATTGCTTTCAAATTTTCTAGTTGCAATTGTATATTCACATGGTTGCACATGATTATAACATATTCACTTGTATAATCCAATGTTTGGTTTTAGGGATGAAATATTTTGACTTTAACTCAACTATAATCTATTTTATTTCAACTAATGTTGACGACATTTGAGTTGACCGCTCAACTTTAATGGTAAAGATGTAGACATTTGTAACACATGGATGCATACATCTTGGCTATGTGACATCATCCAATTCAAAAAGTTTAAAATATTTTTGGACAAGAAACCATTTCATTTTTCCATGATTTGATGACATGGCAAAAAGTGATCCATTAAGTTGTTTTAATTTAGACAATTTGATGTTATAACACAAGGATAAATGATATGACACATAAGCAATTGAAGTTTATCCGCCCATGCCACATCAACTAATTGTAGTTGAAAACATGTTCAATTATATTGTATAACCAACTTCATCACTTCCTGCAAAATTAAGATCATAATTTTTAGTTTTTGATGCAACTGCTATTCTGTAATATAGATATGGAACATATTTCAAATTAAGAAGGTGCCAAGTATATAATGATGCCAAGGTTTGGACTATGATAAAATGCTTGATGCTTATGAAATGTTTGATTTTTCCCTATAAATTCCAAAAAGGACAAGTTCGATACCTCCTAACTTTGACAAGCTAATTCCTTAGCAAGTAAAGAATCAATGACTTTTGCAGGAACATCCATCCTATCATGAAAACTTTTGCCTTCGCTTTTTAAAATCCCCACAAGTGGATGAGGAATTTTATGTTGGTGAAAATGAACTTGGGATGTGGGTGGGAATCTAAATTTCTTAGTTTTATTCAAAATTTTATGTTTGAGTATATAATTATAATTCAAATTATGAAAATTATATTTCAACATTAAAATTGATGTTTCAACTCTGAAAATTGGTACTGGAATTCATTTTTTCATTATACAATTAAAAAACATTCGAATCTAAATTTTTTAATTCTAATTCTAAAAATTGTTATTGGAATTCTTTGTTTAATTATTTGAATTTACCAACAAAAACTATTTGAATTTGAAAATTAAATATTTGAATTTTTAATTTCAAGATTTATTTATTTTTTAAAAAATTGATCTTTAAAATTATATTTCAATTCTGAAAACTACTATTTCAATTTTCAAAAAAATTAGTTGAATTTGAAATTTGAAATTTTCTATTTTAATTCTTGAAAAATTTATTTGATTTTTTAAGAAATTATTTAAATTCAAAACATTTAGTTGATCTAAATTTTAATATTTGAATTCTAAATTAGTATTTTTGATTCTAACAATTAATGTTTCAATTTTGAGTTTTTAAATCTAAATTAAAACATTATTTGATTTGAAACATGAAATTGCAATTCCAAATTATTATTTTGGATTCTCGGAATTAATATTTCTAATAATTTTTTTATTAATCGAATCTAAAAATGTACATTTCAATTTTGAATTTGAAAATTGACATTTCAATTCTGAATTTTTCTATTTAAATTGAAAGACTTGTTTCATCTAAAAAATGATATTTGAATTCTGAATTGTTTTTTTGGAATTTAAATTTTATATTTCAATTCTTAAAATTATTGAATGAGTTTTAAGGTTTTTTTCTACTAGTGTTATCCATAATGAATCACTTTTATAAATAATTATAAATGATTATATTTATTACTTATAAGTTACACTAAATAATTACTTTCAAAACATATATATTTACATTATATATTCTTACAATAAAAGAAATAAATTATTGTAATTAATGTTACATTAATCTAAAACCATTATATTTACTTCAGATAAGAAGTAATTGGAGCACATGCATAATTATTTTTAAATTGAACAGAATTATTCATAATCTGTAATTTATAACTTTAAATCTGAAATTAAAATTTGGAAAAAATTATAATGCAGTTAATATAATTATTGTAATCATTGTAATTTCAGGTTTTATTATAAAGTAATTTAGTTTTTTATTTCAATTTTTTAGTAATTACTTATGTATGATTTTTTTAGAAAATAATAATTTTAATTATATAGTAATTAATATAACCTTTTTAAGATCAGTTTTTTTTTAAATCGTGTAGGAATTTTTTTTAATAACAATTTTTTGTTCATTATTTATTATTTGAAAAAATATTTTAAAAATATTTTTGTATAAAAATTTAATTAGTTAAATTTTCATTGATTATATTATCTATAATTCGACTGGATATAATAATAATAATGATAATAATATTTTAACTATTTATTTATCTTTGAATTATGTATTAACAACTTGTGAAAACCTAGATTACTAGTTAGTTCAAGATTAAGAAGTTATTATTTATTTAAATAATTGATAATGAATAGTTAATATTTGTAGTATTTAGTTAATATTTTAAATATATGTTAAATTTAATCATTATTAATTAAATGGTTATCTAATTATCTAGTGAGCCATGTACTTGAATTGTTTATAAATTTAAAAACCAAGAACAAAAGCCATGAAGAAAGTTTTAGAGTTGTAATTTAGTTTGTGAAAAAGTTGCAACTTTAAAACTTATCCCATATTGTTTGTTTTCCATTCCTATTCTGAACATTATATAAACAAGGGGTGTAGTCATCAAATTTCACATTAAGAAATTTGTGCACATGGGATGAGCTAATCAAAAGGCTTAACCCAAAACAAAAAGAAAAGTTTTGTACAATTTTAAACTATCAACCTCCCCAACCTATTTATCTACTTAATTAGATAGGTACATAATATGACCTACCTACCTAGGTCAACCTATGTACCTACCTACTTAAATGCTTACTTATATGAGTAGGTATTTAACTTAGGAAGGTAGACTTACCTACCTACCTTTTTACTTAAGTAGGTAGGTAGGTATGTAGTGTAGGTTTATAGGCACCTATTTATGTACCTGCCTAGGTGCCTACTAACCTAATATTAATATTTTGTATTAAATTCATCTTAAGGTGCCACATGGCATATTTACATTGGGCCACGTGTCATAATATAGGATTATCCAAGCATTTGAATTCAACATCCTACATTATTTCAAAATAATTACAATAATAATATTTTAAATAATTCAATGTTAGAACACGTGGCAACACATCATTTACCTCAATTGTGACTAAAATAATTGCATCATAGTCGCATGTGACACAATATGTGTACAATGGAGTCAAAGGATGAACTTTTATTTGTTGATTTTTTTTCTTTCATCCAATACACCTTGTCATTTGGAACTAATGTCTCATGTGACTTGTCTAAGGTGACTAATGAGGTTTTAGTCACAAATGTCATGTTTTTCTTTTAGTGATAGTGGAAATACATGTTTTTCTTTTAATGATAGTGGAAATATTGATAATCCCACTGTTGCTACCATTGCAAAAACAATTTCGACACTAGAGGAGGTGTCCATTGTACATCCAACATGACAAAAGGAAGGACCTCCTATACTTGGTGGGTCATGCACATATGATCTTGAAGGTTTAATGAATGGTTAAGTGGTTGGTGGATTTGGCAACACATTGAGCAAGTTAGATTCCAATCTTGACTCGGACCATCAAGTCAAAATGAGTGGTGAAAAATCTCCACCTCTATCATCAACTTTAAAAAATGTTGAAGATTTTATGGTGTCAACCACAACCTTCGAAACCACCACAGTTGGTGAGGGAGATGGTTTTGAAGGAGTGGGCATTATGGACAATCCAATGTGTAGTGCAACAAAAATGGTTGTAGTGAAAAGGAAGGAAACTTCTAAGATCTTGGAAGAAAATGACATTTAATCAAATCATCAATAGACAGTGGAGGGGCAAGAAAATATGGAAGGGAATTGTTATGTTATGGACACAGTAGTGGATGGTCCTCTTCTCCCAAGAAACAAAACCCACAAGTAGTAGATGATGCAAGTGATAGAGTGTTTAATTATTGTTGTTGAAAACCCCTTCATTAAATAGGGTCCACGTTTGCAATCATTTGCAAAGATAACAGTTGGTGTTGAGTCTGATGATGGGGGCGTACTTAAAATCAATAGTTATATTTTTGGATCAAGTTTGGTATTTGGTAAAATTAATGCCAATTCTAAGGCACAACCATTGAAAGTGCTGGTGGTTAAAGATCTAAACTTCCAAGCAGGCTTTCAACTAAAGGATGAAAATAATAACCAGACTCAAAGGGAGTCGTTTGAAAAGGCGAATGTTCCTATAGACACCACCATGTGTATGGAGGAAAATGCTGATGATAAGGCTCTCAAGGACACAATGCTAGAAGAGGAACGAAAAACTAAACTTCAAGTGCACAATATTCATGTTAGTGAAGGAGACGTGAATAGGGAGCCACCATTAGCCTCTGCCATCTTAGGGATGACCCACCAAGAACATAGTGAGGATTGGGAGGTGGTTGCAGAGTTGCCTACATTAAAGAAACTGCTCTTTTTGAACTTTAGGCAATGAGGCAAATTTTGACCCATTTCAAACTTGTAGAGAATATAGTTGAGATTATCAACATATAGTGAAGTTTGTAATCACTATAGTTTTGCTTGAGGATGTGGAACAACTTATTTTCTTGCATTGAGTGGACATGTTGTTCTATGCAAGTGGATCTTAGACCATGTTTTAACCATTTACATCAATTCCAAATATTTTTTAATGGTTGTTTTCAAGTTTTGGAATTTTAAAAAAAATTGGCCACCATCATATTTAAAGGTGATGTTGATCAAAATGGGACCTAATAATGAGGATATATGGATATATGGATTTTGGAATTTTGGAATTAAATTTTTTTGGATCTTGCACTAAATAATGGAAATCCTTTTGGCCAATGGTGAATCAATGGGATTCTAAGGTTTTAAATTATTAATCTTTTTGTAATTATTTATATTCTTTTGCTTTTTCAAATTTTAAAGATCAAAGCCATTTCATATTTTTGTGATCAATGGAATGCTTATAATTAAATGCAATTTTTTATTTACATAAATCTAACATTAAATTATATTAAATTATATCTTAAAACCCTAATATCATAAGACTTTATAAATGACATTGTCATTGAAAACAATTTTATATTGTTCATTTTTTATTCTAACCCAAATTTAAACCTACAAGGTAAATTTTGATTCAAAACTTTAAATTGAATTGACAATTCTATATTAAACTTAAAGTATTATGAACCACAAATAAATTAAAATTTTAAATCAGAAAAAATAATTTTTATTTCAAATAAGTACTAAAATTCTATCAATAGTTAAATATTATAAAATTTCTTTTGATTGATAGAATTCATGGACAAAAACTTATATAAATATATATATATTGATATCAACATCAATATTATAAAAGTTGTAGTATAATTTGAAAATATAAAATTGTAATTATGTTGAAAATTGTAAAATCTATTGTGTGATTATAATAAATTATAATCATGTTCATGTTTCAATATTGCAACTATAATATTCTTAACATTATTACACATGTATGAACAACACATATATGTACATACACAGAAACACATATAAATAAATCATGTGCACAATAGTTTATGCACATGTACAACATTTTATTTATTGATAGGGCCAACATGTTTGTGATGCCTTGTTTATTCATATGTAAAGGTTATTTTTACTACCTACCTATTAACAACATGCTTGTGGGTTGTTAGTAGGTAGGTAGGGAAAAAAAAAACGAAGGTAACCACCATGGTTACCTAGGGAACTAAAACCCAACAAGAAACAATTTCCTAACCACTTATCATTCATCCTTCATGGTGCACTAGTGGGTGTTAATGTGGTTGGGAAGATAAGGAAGCGCCAAGCATGAATAACCACATAAGGTGCAAGCTCTCGGTCAATCCAATACATTAAAATTGTTTTGTTCTAGTGACGTAATAACAATGGCATTCCACATTGCTATTAATAATGCAGTCTTCATTTGGGAAGGAGATGATGATTTGCATTTGGGAAGGATTAATCATCATTGAATTAATTTGTCATCCCACATGAATTGCATTTTTATTTTTTTTTCTCTATCGATTATATTTAGCTCCAATGATGCGAGGAAAAAGGATGTGAGTGATAAGCTTATCCATAAGCTTCCTTAAACCTTCTATGTAAGAGGAGCTCATGACTAGAATAACCTCTAGAACTTGTATTTCAAGGATTGTCTCTTCTTTTAGATCTCCAATAAAGAGGACCCAAGGTTTGACTTGAGCATTGAAATTTAGATAGGAAGTATAGAAGAGCAAGCTTTGAGTGCAGCTTTAGAGGCCATGAGGAAAGGCGAATGCATTGCAATTTTTGGACTCAAAATCTAGGGAGGTTGAAACTGACCTTTTCTTCCCAACAACTTCTTTTCTCCTCTTTCTTTGAAAACTCTAAGGATTGAAATAGGAGGGGGGTTGTACATCTATGCGGTTCATGAAATCATTTCTACCTTTGGTTTCCTCTTCATTAGAGAGGTATCCACAACCCGCCCACAACTCTTCTTCTTTTATTTCTAGCAAATTCCCACCATTTCCACTTTATGAGCTTCTTGAGAAACAATTGGTAGCTTGGTTTCTAGTAGAATTTCTAAAGTAGTTCTCCAGCTAGGGTTCTTGTAGCTCCGTTTCGCTTGTTTAGTGAAGATCTACTATAACAACACTAATTTAATTATGTACCCAATTGATAGATGCTAAGGTTTTGGCACTAAATGTGTCAAACTTAAAAATCTATAAACAAGTTTACAAAACACAAAACAATAATGCAAGATCAATATCCATTCATAAAAACTTTAATAAATTGATCTTGTATTAAGTCAATGTTCAAAAGAAACCTTAGTCAAACATTATTTTGAGGATTTTAATCATTAATTCCAACCAATTGTGGCAAGCAAGGAAAACAAAAACAAGTATTTGGAAGTTGGAAATTATGACCCCCTTGGGTAACATTAACTTAAACAAAATACTCGAAAAAACTGCATGTATGTTCATGAAGCAAATCTATGGACATGCATTTCAACTAATCAAAAGGTGTTTTGCTTTGATAGGTATTAGGCATTACAAACTTAATGGAAAAGTATCCAATATTGCAACACATGGGAAAGGAGAAGAAGTAGATGTGCCAAGGCTTATGCTTAATGGGATTTTTGATTGATCACAAAAGCTTGAAAATTGGTGCTCTTGATGTGGAAAGTAATTTCACATGTCATTGGCTTGTAGAGCTTTGGTAGGAGGTTGTTAACCTCAAAAGTGAAGTTGATAGATAAGAAGCAACTAAGTTGTTTGGTGAAGAGTTTCATACCTTAGGCCACATCGTTTCGTGCATTGAAAATGTGGGTGGTTTACAAGTGTGGAATGGACACATTGAACTTTTAGTGGCTTTTGCAAAACTAGTAAGCATTGCTTTTATTTTAGTATCTCAAAATCCTTTCTATAGAACTTGTTGATGGTGTTTATTGATTTTAATTTCTTTTGAATTGAATATGACAAATGGAGTCATTTCACAATGAACTTGGTTGGGCCTTTTCACATTCCACAATAACTTATAATTTTATCTAAATTGTACTTATTTACAAATGTCATTTAAACATATAAATGTTTTAAGAACTTCAACCTTGATTGAATGTGGAGGATGCAATGAAAAATATTTTTATGTACTTTTGTTAATGGATGCACCATTCAAATCAACAACAACAATTGTTCAAGTATGTCGAATGCTAATAGTTGTGCAAGATTTTTTTAATGTGGATGGATGAAATTCTATATGGTTTGCTTTCAAGTTGGGTGTGTCATGTTATGCAAGGATGGTGACAATTTTAGAGCACTACCAGCAGAGGTAGCTAGAACTTAGGCGTTAGGAAAAAAAAAAATTCTTAATTGGGCCATATATTATCAAGGCTCTTCAAGGTGGAGTAAGATCCTAACCATCCAAAAGTTTCAAAAACATCAACTATTTCAAATTGGATTGTTAGAATTTTGTGTAGAGAGAGAGGTTGAATAATTTATTCATTTAAAGTATGGGTTGAAATTCATGGAGTTGAATTTTTGAAAATGCTTGATTAATGTGGGTGGTGACCTTGTGTAGATGATTTATTTGAACTACTATTGAAGTTTGAGTTACTAAATCATGGTAATGATTTCAAAGTTCGAGAGAAACAAAATCTAGCAAGATCTTGTCAATGTTTAATGATATTCACAACAGACCTTCATCAGACAACTTATTAAGAAAAATACAACATTAGTTGTTTATTATTAGAACCATCAATAAAGTATATTGTGGGCAACCATTGTAACCGTGACTTGCAATGAACTATTCCCATTGTGAGTTGAATACATTAAGTAGTGCATTCATCGAATGGTTGTCATAGAAGCTTTCAAGGGCCAAAAACATCCACACTTGACCACAATGTTACTTGAATTTTTGTCATTAAATTTGAGTTATATGATTGTTGGTAGATGTTATATCAAGTGGATTAAAAAGTTGGTCCATCAAGGATGAAGATTGAAAATGGTGACGAAAAGATTTTTTTGTGAAAATAATAAAACTTAACTCATGATTATTTGGTGCAACAAAAGGTCGACATATCTATTCCCTCTTGTGATGATCTTCTTGCATCCAAAGGTTATAATCATAAAATGTTATAAACCTGTATAATGGCCTCATATCCTTTTGTTATAATGTAAAAAAATAGGTTTTTCCATCTCAAACCTAGTCAATACTAATGCAAAATTGAATTTGCTTATATGTTTTTAACTTGTAATGCTTGATGTGATTTCAAAATGTTGATCATTATATTGGATTTTAATTGATGATTTTATATGTTGCATCTTAATTGATGATCATCCTAGTGATTTTCCATACACCAATGACATTTCATAATTGAGTATCTTTTTGGATTCAAAATAACTTTGTTTTTCCTGCAAAAGACGTGATAAATATGTCACAATAAACTTTGTTTTTATTCTAGATTCATAATATCCTTACTTTCCAAGCAAGAATTGAGAAAATAATAACGGCTCCATCTTTTATGGGTTGAAACTTGAAATTAACATATGCGTGATTGCATGACATAAAATATTATAGAAATTTTTAATAGGTTGCTTGTCTAGGATCACTATTACATCATGTGAAAGAATTCAAAAATGATGAAAACCTACCAATTATCAATAAAACAAATAACCCAACAAAGGGGGAAAAAAAGGTATAAGATGGAAGAACCCCAAGTCCTAGCAAAATAAGAATACTCCAAAGAGGGCAAATCCCAAGGGGAACGAGAAGAAATCAAGTACTTGAACCCTCCCCCCTAATTGCAAGAATCATATTAAATAAGGAGAGGGGAGGAACACCTAAAAGAATGCCTAGATTAGACTAACCTTCACCTATAATAATAACATATTTCAAAATAAAGTTGGCCTATGTTCGCTATAATGCCATTGACACTCTTTGCATGTAAAATGAAGGCAAAACTTTTAAGAACATTGAAATAAGTTACTCTTAAACCCCAAGGTTCCATTCCCCTTCATAAGGTAGTTTCATTTTTCATACCTAGATTTTGTGAGAACTTTTGTCATTATTTCTTCCACAATGATCGTTGACAAAAGACTATAATTCAAATGTATTGGTGTAGCCTATGTCATTGGCTTGAATGTGAATTGGTTACCCATTTCTTCCTTCAAAACCATTTTTTTGTAATTTAATTAAATTTTGAACAAAAGAACTACACAAAATTCAATATTTTTCGCAAATCCAAACACCTTCATTAAATCATATGAATTGAAAATTTTCTAACAATCTGAAGAATGTGCCCAAATTCCATGATAATTTTTTTTATTTAAATTGATTTTCAATAACTTCTACACTATAAGTTGAAACATTATGAAACCAACTTGATACACCCTTATTCATTGAAAGCTTTCAACGATACCAAGAGCATGACAAAATGCACCATGGTTTAAGAGATTTGAATGTGACAAACAAATCAGATATACTACTTTCTTTCATAGATAAATATTAGAGGTTTTAAAAGACCATAAGTGAAGATTTTTTTAAAAAAAATTTCATTATAATATTCTATTTTTAGTGTGTAGTCAAAAATATTTTTAAATGATTAAAGATTTGTACTTCATATTTGGTTTCTAGCCAAATTTGGCTAAATCTTCTTAGGGATGATAATTATTTTTATTACAAACAAAAATTCCTAAAAAGGAACAATGACCATCACTTACATATTATATAATGGCACCCTCACTTTTTAGGGTGAAACCTTTATTATAGAAACTCCACATATGCATCATACACCAAATTTTAAATGAAATATAGCCAATATATGCATTGTTGGGGCATTTGGGCCAATAAAATTGGTTTTGGTAAATGATCACATTATTCAATTGTTGAAATGGGTGTGTTCATTGCTCCATGTGCAAATGTTCAAGAATTATCACTGATTTGTTGAAGCATATTCACATGCGACATTGGATAGCTTGTCATGATTTATTGTGTATATGCCAATTGGAATGAATGTTTCACCTATTGATGAATGTGGTAAGAGTTCATGAAACATTACCCTACCATCCTCTTTTCTACCATGAATTGTTGTGCTTTGTTTTGGCAAGATGTTGGTCAAGTCTTGTAGAACCTTGGAAACAAATGGTGGAACATCTTTAATGCCAAAATTTTCTATTATATTTCCAATGACATTTCTTACCTTTCCTACCAATACAATGATAAGAAATGGAATGAATTTTCCTCAATATAGGACATAATATTGTTAGTCTAGGATCCACACTCTTGAAGTAGGATTGAAAAATGAAATATAAAACTTAATTAAGTTCAATATGCAAGATTGGGTTTCATAAAACAAAAGTGGGGTTGTAACCCAGGAATCCGATTCTTAACACAAGATTGCATGTCATAATCAAGAATTGAGGATCCTAAATCATGGATCCAATTTTCTAAAAACTATTAGGTAATAAATGTTCCTACAAAATCAAGGACTCGTACTCCCAATTCAAAAGGATTTAATTCATTTCCTTCCAAAATTTCTTATATTTTGGAAAATTATAAGGTCTTGTACTAAGACTTATTAAGGATTCTAAATTCTTGAAACCACACCTTGGTTCCTACAAAAATTAGTGGTTTGACACCTCTTGTTACAAAAATTATGAAGGTGCACTAATTGATCTTGACCATGTGTATGTAAGAAATTCATTAAGGATGATATCGAAAAGGACATTAAGACTCAATGAACTAGATTAATTCATGTGCATCAAGATTAAGGATTAAAAGAAAAATATGGAAATTGATTGTTGAAGAGGACATATCTTGAAACAAAACACACAAATGAATGGAAATAGATAACATAAACATGCATACAACAAAATGTATTCAAAAGTGTGTTTCACACATGTGAAAATGAAATGTTGGGTGTTTCCATTGGGAGTGATATTTGCTTCTATTTTCACGACCCCCCTTCCTTGAACATCTTTGGAATTTAGTTTTAAACCCCAAGTCGCACACCAATTTGTAATAAAGATGGCGTTACAAAAACGAACAACACAATGGGATGAAGTTGTGTGTGTTTTCCTATACACCAAGTGTGATAAGCATGCTCAATAGAGGTCGTCAATAAGTTATTGCAACTAAACCACAATCCACAAAGATGACATGTGGGATAATTGCAAGATAGGGTGGCTAAATTTTTCATCTCATTTGATTTTTTACATATTGTATTTTATTCAAATGTCATAAACATATGGTGAATCATGAATGTGACAAAAATATTTACAAATTAAAATTGCCAATTTGAATAAGAATATGCACATAATCATGAAATTCAAAAAATAACACTAAACATATAGTCGTGAACTATCATTAAAAAAATTAATTGCAATAATTAATTTTGATTACTATAAAAAAATATGAATAATTAATGTGAATATTTTGTAGTTATGATAATTGTTAATTGTAAATAAGTAAATAAGTTATAAATACAATAATATAATATAATATAATTACAATAAGTACATGAATTATTCATATTAGAGTAAAATTACCATAATAATTATTTATTGTAAATAAAGTAATTATAAATAATAGATATATAAATTTTACAATAATGATGATAATTACATTAATTATTTGAATTACATTATGATTAAAGTAAAAATATTAAATATGGATTTTAACTGTACATTTTAAGTTATAAATAATTTGATTTTTATTAAAAAATTGGTAGTTAATTTAATTACAATAATTCTACAATAATTATTGTACTTGTTTTTTATTACACATGTAGATGATTGATGTATTGCCACCTTTACATATACCTTAATCTAAGGCTAATGTACAATAATAGTTTTCTCAAACCATGCTAAACTAATCTATGGGAATAATACATATATATACCATTATGAATGTGGAGTACATAATGTATACATAAGGCTTATTACACATAATTGTTAGTTACCATAACATAAAACACATGACTTGCCTTATACAAAATTAGTAACATACATAACTTAATGTATAAATAACTAATTAGTTACCATTTCTTGGTCACTTTTACAACTAATGGGCCATACAAATGCCTTTTAAGATGAAAATAATGTGAATAGTTATCCCATTGGAAGAATGAAAAACAAATAAATAGTTGTAAGATAGTCATAAATGTGACCAAAAAATGTGTGATATAATTTTCAATTGTAAATGTAACCAATTTTAGTTGTAAACGACAATTAGTCGCATGTAGTCACAAATCATTTGGTTATGTTTTAGTCTCTTTCTACTAGTGACAATGCTTTTACTGATGAAAAGGTCCTTTCTTTTCTTGGGCATTAAGCTATCCATGTCCATATATATGTTCTCATGCATTGAAGTATACACAAAATTAGTGTTATTATGTTTTTTCTCAATGCCAAATTTCTTTTAATAGGGAGTTGGGTGAAAGGTCACATCTTGATGTGAATAATGCTTTCTTGAAAGTTGAATCATTTTTGCCAACCATCTATCATGG
>Ga0209208_10007374_pt1 | contig 14919 bp, 12 predicted proteins | sample S1TSphfallax_3_FD_187694 | JGI IMG/M metagenome (GOLD analysis project Ga0209208, IMG submission 187694) | Host-associated microbial communities from peat moss isolated from Minnesota, USA - S1T2_Fd - Sphagnum fallax MG (SPAdes) (version 2) | ecosystem: Host-associated > Plants > Peat moss >...
ATTTTACAATGTGTTAATATTATGTGTTTGAAACTTTGGGATATATGTTTAAGAAACTAAAGATCCATTGAATGAATGGAATGTGATTTTAATTTATTATGTTATGGTCCCAAAATTTGTAATTATTCTAAAAGCCTTTTAAATCATTTTAAAATATTTATTTAAAAAGAAATATTTTGTGATATTTTTTATATGTCTTATAGCACCATGATTTGAAATTGGAAATGGAAAAAAATGGTACTTTCAATATAATTTAAATATTCATATTTTCAACCAATTTTCAACGACATTAGAAAAGGATTTTGGAAAGGGACTCTGATCCATTGAAACTTAACCACCTCAATGTGATTTCACCTTACATTTCAAACTTTGGTCTTTTTGTTAGAATACTACACTTGGAAGGTGAAGAAGTGTTTGGATCAACAAAATGCAAGGCATACGTTCCACTTGGGTCAAAAGCAAATTCACACTGACATGGTCGGGTGAACTTCTTTCATTTGAAAGTGACCAATGCAATGATTTCGACCAACTAGTCGTTAGTTGTGGATGTGAAGGAAACCAACATCCCTCATCATGTTATCACCCACAATGGTGTGGAGGTCCCTAAGTACTTTTATGGGGATGGCATTTGGTGCATTGAACATTGTCCCTCAAAATCAAATAGTCATTGTTTGATGTTGCACAAAGACATTAAACATTACTACAAAGCCATAATCATTTCAAAATAAACAGATCATGATATTTATGCTTTGTCTTATGTTGGTTGTTAGTCCCGCATCCAAAGGTGTATCAATTGAACTACATAAGTTTTGGTTTTGTTATGATGACCTTTTGCATTGTGTGGGAAGGACAAGCAGGAAATATGCCCTCGATAGGCTAATCTTGCCTTCCTTATGGCCTAATCTCACTTAAATTGAAATGGTGGCATTAGAAAAGCTAGTCTTTTGCTATTAGAATAGCCAATATATCCCCTTGGCAATCATGTTGTAGACGACAATTTTGCACTTGTGAATTAACCTTCTTCACATGCCCTTTGAAATCGCTTTGGTGATGGTCCCTCTACCCATGTTTATAAGCCGTTGGATCCAAATGTTTAGCCCAAAACAAGGAATGGGAAGAAGATTCAACACCCCAACACGTTCAACTATCTATTTTGCAAAAAAATGAATGGGAGGTGGGTAAGCAATATGAAATGACAATTAATGATTGCATGGCTTATAGTTTTGTGGATTTTTTTTCCATGATGTCTAGGTCTCTCACTGAGCGAAGGTTGTGGGTGCCATGTAGGCATTTGTATGACATTTTGCAATATGCCATGTACATTGGGATCAAAGAACCATTCATCCATTATCCATCTTGGAGTTGGAATGAGGTTCATATATTATTAGATCATGCCAAAATCTTAGAAATAAATTAGGTTGCAATGTCATCAGATAGTTGTTAAGTAGGACTATTATGGGTTCTATTCTTTTGGAATACATTATGCTGCAAAAATAAAAAATTCTTCAGCATGATGTTGTATTGTGTTATTCATTAATTTTTCAAGCATTTTCCCATGCCATCATTATGTGGACATCCTACCCTTGATTTATTATGCAATTTCATTTAATTTACACAAGTTATTATTTCACCCTTTTGCATTATAATGTAGCTCTTTCGAGTTTCACCTTTGACACCCTCTTTTTCGGATGAAATTGGACATGAAAATTGTATAAGTACAATAATTTCCATTTGTCATAATTTTTTTGGAATTATTTCCATCCATACACTCAATCAACTAAAAGTTTCATCCAAAAAATTCATCTATTTCCAATTATCATCCACAAGTTCATTCATGCTCCACATTAATCCAAATATTTCATGTTTTTTGTAATTGTCATCCATGTACATGTGGTTTTCATTTGGCATAACTATTTTGTAATTAATTTCATCCATACATTTCAACTTGACGATAATTTCATCCAAATAATTTGTCTACATGCATTTATCATCCAAAAAGTTCATTGATGTTCAACTTTCATCCAAACATTTCATCCATTTTTGACTTTCATCCATGTACATGTGGAAAATTATTTTCCACATCATTCCTACATGGCATAGGGATATTTTTAAATATTCTATCCCCATTGTCAAAATATTCCAAATATATTCGTTCTTATTCATAAGCTTTTGTTCACAAGTTCATGCTCACACTCACATGTTCACTCCCTAGCATCTTTGCATGCAAATCATGTTTTATGGGGAATTTGAAAATTTCATCCATTTCCCCACTTGGAATTGTAATGAAGTTAATCGCTTATTGTGTCATGCCACAACTTATAAGTAGTTAGGTGAAATTTGAACTTTTAGAGCTCAAAAAAGTGTGAAATAGAGTACATATATTGAAGCGTTTTGTTTCACTTTAAAGGTAGAAATTTAAAACCATATAAACGATTTCACTTGGTAATGGTGTCAAATATTGTTCATTTAGATTCTAATTATAAATTATTGTGGTGTGCAATTATTTTTCAACTACCATTGTGTGCACCAACAATTTCACAATGTTTTTAATTAGATGCCATTTAATTTCTTTTTTTAGTTCCACATTCTAGAATATCCAAAACTTATGTCCACTTCTTGCCCTTTTTCACCTGCAATGTGATGATATTTTTCATCCACATGGACAAAATATTTCATGCTCCAAAAAAAATATTTTATCCAAATGGATGAAATATGTAATCCATGTGGCAAAAAATATCATCCATGTGGATGAAAAATTTGTTTACATAAGAAAAATATTCCATGTTCATGGAAGCTCATTACTCATTGTTCACACTCACAAGCTCATGTGTTAACAACATTCAACAAACACCAACAAAACACAACAAGGGGGCGTCAACAAGCATGAATAGAGCACAACAAAAAGGTAGTTACAAGCAACAAGAACACATTACAAAAAAGGAAACAACAAGTAGCAAAAGAACACACAAGTTAATCATTAATGATAACTAGCACTAACTACAAGCAATAATGAGCATAAGATTAATCAAATAAAAAACAAACACTTAAACATAGTTTCAAAACACTAAACATTCTCCTTATTTAGAAGGAAAGTAAGGAGAGAAGAAAAAGGCTCATTCAAGGTTCTACCTCTTGAACACCTTTGCAATGCAAACCTAATTGTTTTATTTTTAACCCAACCCACCACTACCAACTACCAAAGTAAATGACATTTACTAACTATTGACACCTTGACCCTACTAGTTTTAATCCCTTGATAGGGTATCAAAAATAAATTTATGTGGAAGGGTTTCAAATTGGTTGTTTTCAACCCATTGAAATCCTCTAAACAAGTTTCAATAAAAATATCACCCTTAATGATACCTTAAGGTATTCAAGGTGAGAACCGGCTTGAAACCTTCATTGGTTCCCACCTTTTTTGTAATACCCTCCCAACATTTGTTTATACATTTTGCACATAGATGTCATGTGTTTAAAATACGAATGATGCATGAATAAATAAGATGAAATATTTTCATGTGAATGCAAATATTTCATCCTAATTATACATGCATCATTTATATTTTAAATGTGCAACATTTGTGTGCAGAACATAGAAATCCATTAAAAAAATGTTTTTCACATGATTTCCATTACCAAATTGTGTGGAAATTGTGGGATGGGAAGTTTGTGATCGGCATAACGCCATCTACCACAATAAATGACATGTAAATTTTTGTGTTAGCTCACATTTCTAGTGTGATTCCATGAGAGAACTTGGATTTTTAACATTGATTTAAAGGGCATTTACTTCCAAGTGTGATTGGTGCCTAAGTAAAAGGAATTATTGAATATCTTTAAAGAAGTCTTTGAATTCATGCATTTAAATGTTATATTGGGTTCTTTAAAAAGTCTGGAATGCCATCCATTGTTGAATGAAAAGTAGTACATTTGACATTTGATTCCAAATGGGGGGTTTTTTTTTATTGAAATAAATTATATTATTTACCACCATGGTAGATGGATAGGTAGATAACCAAAAAGTTTCAAAATATTTTCAAACTTAATAGAATGCTTGCCTGATGAAATATTGGAGAAAAATGTAAAAAATGCTTTGAGTTGCACAATGTGATACATGAAACTTGTAGTTCCATAACATGTGACATCTATTTTGATGTGGTTTGTGACATGTGCTTCCTTCATCCACCTTTAAAACTTCCTTTCAATCCATCATGTTGACATTTTTTATAAAAATTAGTTGCATAACCTTACATATTTTGTTAAAGTTGATCTTGCATAAACAATTATCCTTGTCCATTCAACTTCCACATGTGGCTTTATAATTTCAAAATTGAAATCAATTTTTTAAAAATGTTATATTAATAATAATGTTCTATACATAGAACATTTAATTTTTTTTACATGTTTGCACCAACAAAACTTATGATATGAAAAACTTAAAACAACCTTTTATGCAATAGGGTAGACTATTTTTGAAAAGGGGTCGATTATCTTTTGATTATCCTTCAATAAAAAATTATCTCAAATCGGTAAAAACACACTACAATGAACTTTTTTGGAAGTCACAATGGTAGTTTTTTTTGAATAAGCATTACCACCAAAGTGGGGTGCAATTTATCCACTTAAATCACTATGGGACCTTAAAAGTGAAATAATTTCATTGCATTTTATTGATTTCATTATAATATCATTATGTAAACATCATGTTTCATTGCTAGTTAACATAATTCACTATCACAATTTATTATAGTAAACATGTTTATTTTTATGATTTTTTAAATATTATATTTATGCTACTTTATGATATACCTTATATTATTTTAAGTTACTTTACTTATTCTAATTTATATTTTATGTTATTATAAGCTATTATAAATTATTGTACTCTAAATTATCATATGTTATTTTAGCTTAAGGTATCTTAACTAGTTTATTATAAGCTTTTAAATTATTTTATATTAAATTATTCAACTAATTTTAGGCTATACCTTAGGTTATTTTATTATAAATTACTTTATATTAAATATAATAACTTAAAATAAACTAAAATAAAATATAATAACCTAAGGTAAAAATAATTTAGAATAGAAAAAATAATAACCTATGATATTATAACATAAAATATCAAACAATAATTTATAATACGATAACCATCAATAACCACCAATGGTTTACAACAGAATAATCAACAATAACCATTAATTAAAATAGCCACCAATAGCCACTGATATGATACCAATTAATAATCACCAATATCCACCAATATAATAGCCACCAATAACTATTAATATAATAACCATTAATAAGCACCAATATTCACCAATATTCATTAATAACCATTAATAGAGTAGCCACTAATAATCATTAATAAAATAACCACCAATAATCATTTATAGAATAACAACCAATAGTCATTAATAGAAAAACCACCAATAACCATTAATATAATAGCCATAATAGCCATTAATATAATAGCCACATTAGCCATTAATAGAACAACCACAATAGCCATTAATATAATAGCCACAATAGCCATTACTAGAATAACCACCAATAGCCATTAATAGAAAAACCACCAATAGCCATTAATATAATAACCATAATAGCCATTAATATAATAACCACAATAACCATTAATAAAATAAGCACCAATAGCCATTAATAGAAAAGCCACCAATAGCCATTAATAGAATAGCCACAATAGCCAATTAATAGAATAATCACCAATAGCCATTAATAGAATAACCACCAATAGCCATTAATAGAATAACCAAAATAGTCATTAATAGAATAGCCACAATAGCCATTAATAGAATAGCCACAATAGTCATTAATAGAATAGCCACAATAACCATTAATAGAATAGCCACAATAGCCAATTAATATAATAAACATCAATAGCCATTAATAGAATAGCCACAATAACCAATTAATAGAATAACCACCAATAGCCATTAATAGAATATCCACAATAACCAATTAATAGAATAACCACCAATAGCCATTAATAGAATAGCCACAATAACCAATTAATAGAATAACCACCAATAGCCATTAATAGAATAGCCACAATAGCCAATTAATAAAATAAACACCAATAGCCATTAATAGAATAGCCACAATAACCAATTAATAGAATAAACACCAATAGCCATTAATAGAGTAGCCACAATAGCCAATTAATAGAATAAACACCAATAGCCATTAATAGAATAGCCACAATAGCCAATTAATAGAATAAACACCAATAGTCATTAATAGAATAGCCACAATAGCCAATTAATAGAATAAACACCAATAGCCATTAATAGAATAGCCACAATAGCCAATTAATAGAATAACCACCAATAGCCATTAATAGAATAACCACCAATAGCCATTAATAACCATCAATAACATTAATAATTAAACAACCAATAGTCATATATTAGAACTGCTTAAGATTACCAAAAATAATTTAGGGTGAAATAATTTATAATAGACAAAAATAATTTAAGGTGAAATAACTTATAATAACCTAGAATTGCCAATAATAACATAAGGTGAAATAACCTTCAATAGCCAAAAATCAGTTATAATAGCTAGAAATAATTTGAACTAAAATAATTTACAATAGCCAAAATTAACAGAGAATAACCAAAAAAAACTTATAATAATTGAAAATAACCTAAGGTGAAATAAACTAAAATAGCCAAAAGTAACTTAAAATAAACAAAAATAGCCTAGGATGAAATAACCAAAAATAAACAAAAGTAATTGAGAATAGCCATAAATAATCATAAATAATGTAGGGTGAAATAATTTAAATTAATGAAAAATATTCATATAATAATTGAAAGTAACTTAACATAGGTAGTATTATTATATTAACAAAAAAAATCCATTTATTAATTTTTTTTTCCCCAAAAGAATGGTCATTGAAATGTTATTGAATAATGATATTCAACTTTTTTTTTGTTCAAATGATTTTAAACTTTCAAAAAGAAATAAATGTAATTATGTACATTATTAAATTTAAAAAAAAATTGAACTCGAATCATTTCATTTGAACAAAATTTCAATAAGATATGAATTTTTAAAGTTTATGGTTTTGTAATGTTTAAAATGAAGTATTTGATAAATAAAATGTAATGTAACATATTATCATAACAAGTGGGGTGGCTTGATGGTAAAGGTGTTTGTTTACATTTCAAAGCTCAAGGGATCAAACTTCATGGGCGACATTGTGTGTGGTCAACAATGGTATGTTGATCGAATATTTTCCTATCAAATTCTTAAAATAGGTGCCTAGGTTGATTACGTGGCCTACCTACCTATTTAAGTTATGTTTTTAAACCTAACATAGATAGTGACATGTGTCAATAAATAATAGGCTTTTAAAATCATGAAATTATCAATAATATTATATATTGAATAATTAAAAATTAATTAATTTTCATATTGGTTAGTTAATTAATTAGCAAGTGAATGGTTTGGTAAATTTGTATTTCACTTGAGAATAACCTTGTTTCACTAGATATTAATGAAACAAGTCATTGTCCGTAGCAACTAATCCCTGTTCACTAGGGGGTTAAACAATTTCACCAAGTAAAAATGTTCAAATTCACTCAAAATTTAGTGAAATCTAAAGTGAACTAGGACGCATTTCTTAATAGTGAAATCAAGTATTATTACATTGTATTCAAATCTATTTTTAAAAACTTGGTAAAAGTGAGATGAAAAATTGAAATTTACATTTTAATATTTCAAATCCAAATTTTTTTTATCAAAAGGATAAATGTTCAATTCAAGGTGGACTTTACAAAAGATGGTACATCCAATGTCATAGTCCAAACTACCCCAAAAAAATTATCATTATGGATTTTTTTTCTTTTAGTGGAATTGGAAACTAAACCTATAACTTGTTACTAGCACACATTGAAATACCATAACACTTAAAATGAAAATACCAAGTAAGAAAAATTCTCTCAAAAGTTTTAATATTTCAAATTTCAAATTTCAAATTTGCAAAGTTCATTTCAATATCTAAATTGAGTTTTTGAACGCCCATATTTTTAGAGGTTTTAAAAAAAAGCTTAAATTATGGTGGTATGAACTTGGAAATGGAAAAAAATGTGAATTAGATTTGAATTGTAAAAATGGATTTTCATCTACCCTTTTTGGGTGAGTGTAATGTGCATTTACCCAAATAATGTGGCTTGCACCATTGGCCCAAAATGTGAACTTGTTACCCAACTAATTTTTCATTTCAAAACTAGTTTTTGTGATTTAGTTGAATTTTCAATGACAAAAACTAATAAATTCAATATCTTCCATACCTTAAGGTCTAACAATAATTATGAAATCACCTTTAATAAACCCTATTCATTGAAGGTTTTCCAACGATGCTAAAAACACATATCAATTTCTTAAAAAACTTTAGATTTTTATTTATTTGGTTTTCAATGACAAAATTTTCAATATTCAATATGACGCGCCCCCAAGTCCCTTGTTGGACTCCCAACTATGTCAAAGGCGGAAGTAAATGGGACTTGGTGCCGCTCATAGCTTCCAACACTAAAAGGGGGTGAGAGGGGCGTGCTAAAAGCTCCGGGACTAGACTAGGAAGAGGGTCAAGCTACTTAGTTATTCGGTCCTGCATCCAAAAACCAACCACAAGTTGGTTAGAACTCATTTTGCATCCTTTCGATGTTGGGACAAGCCACGAGCGACCTTAGACTCACTTGACTCACCACGGCTTGGACTCGTGGGAAGCCACCACCTTCCCCCATATAATATTCTCTACAGCTCCCCGCGGAGGCTACATCCGAATGACACTTTTTCCCAGGACTCCCAAAGAGGAGTCCCGAAATTGTCTCGGGTTGGACTCTCGGGATTTTGGGCATCCATAACTTCTTGCTCAGACCTCCAATTGGGATGAAGTCCAAAGCAATCTTGTAGCTCTCTTTAAGATCTTTCCAACGCCACTCCTCTTGTAGACGTCGGAATCGGGTCGATTCCTGACTTTTAGTGGTCGGGAGTCAAACTGCCAGTTTGACTCCCGACCTTTCTTTTGCCCATAACTTGGGCTGTAGATGTCCAAATGGCTCATGCGAAACCATTTTGGACATCTACACTTCAAGACCTTTCCAACGGTATAAAGAACACCTCAAGGCAAGGTGTTTTTCCCTTTGCTGTTGAGCTCTAAAATTGCGGGAGTCTCGGAGGACTCCAAGTTCCCACTTTTGGGAGTATGAGTCTCATCCTCACACTTTGCCCAAAGTGGGGTTGCGACACAATAACTAATTTGACAATGTAAATCTAAATGTTCCAAAACCATTTCAATGCACACAAGTTGAATTTTCCAATAATACCAAGTGCACAACAAGGAGGGGGGGATTGTGGTTTGGGAAATTTCAACATCACACACACACAAAAAATTAGCTTTTTTAATGTGCATTTAGCTATACATGATTCAATTGATTATTGAATCATTTGTCATTTAACATTCACTTTAATAAACATTTTTTTATTAGTGTGGAAAGGACTTTAATAAATGAATAGAGTCTCTTTCCATTCCATAGATTATTTGATGTTAATTAGTGTTACCTACACCATCAATCACATATTCAGACTTACTTTTACAAAGTAAATATGTTTTTGAACTAGTTTATTCAATTTTCTATGAAAAATTACTCAAAATTCAATAATTCTTGCATTGCAACTCCAAACATGTTATGAAATCACCTCAATGCACTACTATTCATTGAAGACTCTCAAGCAATATCAAGAAAACACCAAGGACCTTTGGTTTGGGATCAATGTGATTCTTTTTTTTTCTTTTTAATTTGTTATATTGTCTCCATTCCAAATATTGATTAATACTAACCATAGAACAATTAACATTAATTCTTGTGATGAGAAATTTTGAGGAATTGGTATACAGGAAATTTTGCATAATTTTTTGTATGGTTCTCCTTAGACAATTCTAAAAACCATTTTGACCAAAATATGGCAATTGAGTCCTTTATGTTTTAGTAATAATTTTATCAAGTTTTCCTAGATGGCTCTAAGGACAAGGAAAGGCTAATAATTATGTAGAATCCTTGTTTTTGTATGTGTCCTTTTCTTTTGTCATTCCATTGCAAAAGAGTGAAAATAGGAGGGAAAAAGGAAAAGAATTCATTAAAAGATTGTGTGGGGCACACAATCTTGCAAGTGTAGTTCACAAGTATGATGTTGTGCTATTGCACCGTTGAAATGCATGGAACACAAATGAAATGCTATTACAACTCATTCTATTTTAACAATGACGACATCTTCTTTAAATTAATGTTGCACTTTGCTTTGGTTTTTGGTGTTGGGTAGTAATATTAGTGGGGTTTGGGGGAATACTTAGAAGTTTTTTTTGTAGAAAATGTAGAAATAGGTATGGCACAATCACTTAGTGGTAGTTTATTTGATGCTTGCACATGGGAACTTGTGTTTAAAAAGCATTTGCATTTGCAATTAGAGTTTGATGGGAAGGGGTTTCTAGAAGCAACACATGGTGCTTTATGATTTGGAATTAATTAACTATGGCACAACTCATTAAAATAACTCTACACAACATAGATAAGAAATGATTCACAAATTTTGCATTATGCTCATTAATGAACTATGGAATTCTTCAAAGAGACTTGTGGAACATTGCCCACTATTATGGATTGCTACAACTTGCAAGAAGTCACTACATTGATAGATTTGTATTCAAAGATTATTATAAAATTTCAAGAGCACTCCAAAGTTTCCAATATCAAGGTAAAATGAATTCCCATAGGAATTCATTTGTGTCTTCAGATTTGATGAACATCATAATCATCAACATCAAGAGGTTAATATCTAGATGTTGTTTGTATGTTCATGGATGTGTACTTCAACTACAAGTGTATTGTAGGTTGTTGATATGTTGGTGTTCAAAGGGCAAGAGGAGCTCTAGTATTGTGTTGACCATTCAAACTTGTGACACCATTTTCTTAGTTAGTACATCATTGCAAAGGTAGGATTGGTTGGTGGTCCGCAAGCTTGGGGAAATGGATCATGGAAAGTAAGTTTTTGACGAACTTCTATCAAGGTATCAGCTAAAATTCATATCTCATGCTATTCCTTGCACAAAACTTCATGATCCCTCACTCGTTCACTCTCTTGAAATAAAACCTATGATCTTTGCTCCCCATTGTTTCATTTTTTGTGAAGAGGACTTGAACCATAGAGCTGCAAAAGTTTCATTGTTGCTCATTTAGCAATTTCACTTTTCTTCCATAATTGTGCATGTTCATGTTGTTAATGGGTGTGCATTGATTATTGCACTATGATCTTGAAGAATAACATTTTGTTGCAATGCTCTTGTTGCAACACATTGTTTATGACATATGATTTGTTAGTTGAATAACATCCTAGACCAAATTGGGTTCTAGAAGAGTTGATAGGTTTAATGCAAAGTTGACACAATGTTGAAGTCCTTTACTCAAGTACATGGTACTCAATTGTTTTTGAGTAATCTCTTTGCATTTGCATTCAACTATTTGGAATTGTTTTCATCTTTTCCTAGTGATATGTTTTGGCCCATGGATTTGTAGTAAGAATGTTGTAGCCTAAACATGGGCATCTTTGTTGGAGGTTTCTTTCATGACTCAAAATTCATGTTCTGATAGGTTATGACCACACTCATTCCCTTCATGTAAGTTTCAGTTTGGCAAGAATTGACATAACAGTTACCTTCAAACTGTCAGTTTGGAGCTTTCTCTGCAATCTCATAGATATGCCCATACCATAAGAGCAAACACATCTCTGTGATACCAAACATTAGTATAAAGTATAGACCCTAGGTTTTTTAGGCACTGGGTGTTCCAATGAAGTCCTGGAGGCATACTATGTCTTAGGGTTTTACAAATAATGTTTGATATCTGTGTTACATCCCTTGACCAAGGTGCTTTTGTTACACAGTGTGAAGGAGGCTTTGGTGAAGTTGAAGGATGCAGGCCTTGGTTCATTTCCTGGCACAGCAACTGAGGTATGAGGTATTGAAGTTTTTTTACTTCTCAAGCAAGCATTATTGCATCTAGCTTTCATATATCTTTTCTTCTATTAAGTAGCCCAAATTTTGTTAGAAAATTGATCACAAGGATTTGCAAGTAACATTTTCTCGTTATCAGTAGGGCTTTGCTCAGTTCCAAAGACATGGAAGATGTGAGGTTGATGGATCAGTTTGAATTATGGTTGGTGTTTTACAGGTTCTTGATGATGAGCTACATAGCATGCTGTGTCCTGACAATATCACCACCAATGACTGGCTTGAGGTGTCTCCTTGCTGCTCATATTATGGGCACAGGCACTCATGCACAGTAGATAGAAAATTGTAGAGCAACAGAAGGATGCTGGGAGAATAAGGAACACAAGGTTAATGATCATGCCCTCCTCACCTTGACCATATACTTGAAGCACACCACTGGTGACTGCTTGGATGCAGTGCATCTGCTCTAGCCACCGAAAACCATATCATGAATTGCCAAAAAACATCTGCATTAACATATTGAAGGTAACTGTCATATCATGTATTGTGTTTGTCTATGATGACTCCTGCAGATAGACTGAACTTTGTAAACTGAGGCTGCACTCATTGCACAGCTCAAACATACAAAAATATCAATCTCAAATTCAGGATAGTGTAGAGAAACTCCCAATTCCAAGGTTGCATTGTAATAGAATACTCAAAGCAGCCCACACATACCGGAACTTAGGAAGCTCAACTTCTTGTCCTCCAAGGTGATATTCAGCAAGCTGGACAGCACACTGTCATGTGGAGCCAGTATTAGGTTCCAACAAATCTTTCTCAGAACTTGGGTAGCCCAACCAAAACTCTCATGAGCACAAAGTCATCACTGACTAGGAAAACTTAAGATATCAATTGTGAAACCATAAGTTTTAGGGGTACAACATGCCACAATCCTTCAGCAGTCAGCATGTAAAAGGAATAACCTTGCCTACTGAGGTGAGAACATAAGGCCAGCAGGTGTTGGACTGCACAGGAATCCATTGATGTGGTTTCATATATCGCCTGGTAACTCCAACATATCCCCAAGTTGTTCTGGCTATGTGAATAGAACCTGTTCAACCCAAACATTAACCAAGTGCATTTGAGCATCTGAAAACATTACTCTTCTCCTTTTGTAGCCCCCATTTCCCATATTAAATTCAAAAGGTCACCTGCAATTATGTATAATGCAGTGTGGTACCCAAAACCACTATTTTAAAAATACAATGTGCAAGTGAAGCAAGAAGCATAAGCCAATGAGACCTTGTGGTCTAACATTGATAAGAATGGCAATACAGAGTTGTGAGCATGAAACAATAGGCAAGAAGTCAGGTGTGTCCAAGGGTGACAACAGTGAAAGCATTATCGGGCTAATATGGGCTTTGGTCCATTATCACAATCCATTTGATGTTCAACAGTGTATTGCCATGCTTGAAGGTCATTTACTCTCTGCTTTGGTCAACAATTTATTCCTTCTCTTTCTTTAGAGCTAAATTTCTTCTTTTGATGTTTTTGATTCGTGTATCAGACTCCTAAATTCTTTTTCAAAGAGACCTCCATTAGCATCTTCACTTCTTCTATATAGTTCTCCAGCCCATGGTATTTTGCCATTTACAAATGGTGCTCCAATCTCACCAGATTTTCATTTAGCACTGAATAGAGATCTGCAGGATATTCTTTGCTTATTGACAAGTTTTTTCAACTCACAATTTTATCTCCCTGATCAAAATCAGCATTTTCAATGAAGTTTTTGAATGTTATGTTAAATGTGGGGAGGTGACAGAATCTTCTACCAAACCAACACTAGTCTCTACTCTCTAATGATAACTTATCAAGTCAGATACCAAGTAGCATATGCATGTGGATGGGTAGCATGTAAGGGCTATTGGCTTGTTTTTAGGTTAGTAGTGAATATGGCAACTGATCTAACCAAGTTGGTTATCTAGGGAGCTAGAACCCAATGGAAAAAGTGTTTCCTGTCCACTTACCATCCATCCCTCATGGTGTGTGTTTATAAGAAAAAAAATTCCCAAGAAAACAAATATCTTTGCAAAATAGAACTTTGAAGACAAACATCATATATGCAAACCTTGCAAATGCTTCACATGGCAAGAACCCATCAATGCAATTTCTTGGCAATATAATGTTGGTAGAGATAGGGTGAAATGCCCTTAAAAGAAAAACCAATCTTGGATAACATTGTGAACTTGTCCAACATTCTTTGCTATCCAATAGGGAAAGTGGTGAACTTTGAACTAGCCCCTAAAAAAGAAAGTGTGTAAATAGAACAAACTTTAAAAGAAATTGGGGTAAGGATGTAGTAGGTGAAGACATGCAAAAAAGGAGATTATTGGAAGGTTAGTTTTGTAATATAAATTCTTTCCATTGAGTTGCATTGATTATTTATGTAAAATACATATATAACATAAAATTGCTATTTGATTTGATATAAACTTGGAAGGACACAATATGAACCTCACAAATTGCAAAACATAAAAGAAAGAATGAAAAATAATATAAAGAACAACAAGATAAAATTGGAAAGGAATAACAACAAGAAAAACATAAATGTAAACACATCTAAAAAGATGTTGGTGATGGAATTGCAAAAGAAAATCAAGAAGGAAGAACCACTTGTGATGGTGTTGTAGGAAAGCAAAGAAAAAATTAAAGGCTTTTATAGAGTTGCAATTGAACATTGAGAAGGAAGGATTGCTAATGATGGAGTTGCAAAAGAACCCAAAAAAAAAAGAAAAACATGAATGGCACATTGAAAGAAAAGGGTTGTCATGAAGGAAAACCAAAATGAACATTGAAAGAAACCAAGACCAATACAAAGGAAAATCATAATGAACATGGAAAAAAGT
>Ga0209208_10007375_pt1 | contig 14913 bp, 13 predicted proteins | sample S1TSphfallax_3_FD_187694 | JGI IMG/M metagenome (GOLD analysis project Ga0209208, IMG submission 187694) | Host-associated microbial communities from peat moss isolated from Minnesota, USA - S1T2_Fd - Sphagnum fallax MG (SPAdes) (version 2) | ecosystem: Host-associated > Plants > Peat moss >...
TACCTTCGGAAATCCGGAAGCTACAGTACACCCTGTCAACCGCGCCTTCTGAATACCGGAAGGTACAGTACACCCTGTCAACCGTGCCTTCTGGATACCGGAAGGTACAGTTCTCACTTTCGTCTTTTAGTATTCTTTTGTCGACCTTGTGTCGCGAAAGGTTCGCTTTTCTTGAAGCTACTGTTTAGGGTATAAGGACATAAAGCAAAAAGAAAGCGGAATGAAGGCTAGATAGAAAGAAAAAAAGTTAGAAAAAGATGAAAAGAAAAACCAAGTGAGAATTTAGGGTAGGTGAAGGTCTTGTAACTAGGACCTTCTAGATTTTTGGCCCCACCCCCCTCAGCCCCAGAAGGTCCTAGTTACAAGACCTTCTCCTATACAGACTGTCCCATGGGTCAGGGCTCACTAGTGATAACCCCCGTGTATAGGGGCCCCCACTGAACTCACCACCACCAAAATTGGTTACCAAGATGAAACCAAAATTTAACTCAGCTAAGGTTCATCCACAACTGGGTGCTTATGGACATCCAGTGGATGGTGCACTGGTAGGTGCTGGTTCATTGTGGTCATGTATAGGGAGGAAGGAAGAAGGGGGGAGAGAATAACAACAAAAAGCAACAACTCAAGAATATCAATCAATTGTCAGATGGGTCTTTTGGGTTCTTCTCTAATCATGAAAGCAAGGTAAAGAAATGACAAGTTGCCAACTTAGGTGTCAAGAGCTTGGCCATTTTCAGTTACAAGAGAGAGAGAGAGAGAGGGACAAGGGCCTCAAGTAAAGAAAGAAGCTCAAGTGCCAGTTTTCAATTCTTGGACCCCATTTTCAACTAAAATATCTTTGGGAGATCCAATTCTACCCAGAAGATCTTTTGAGTTGCATACCACCTTTTGAGCTCTTGTCAGCTCAGATCCTTAAGTGACACGTATGATGTAAAAACTTGAGGGACTTCCATTGTCTCTCTCTCTCTTTCTCTTCAGCACCAACCTTAGCCTAAAACTTCTTTGAGTGATTTTCAAGAAACCTTAGTGTTGCAGCTTCTGACTTGATTGCACATGTGAGCTTTTTTGGCATCTGAAATCACAGTTTTAAATTTTTTTGGGGAAACTTTTCTTTATTTGCCAATCAAGTGTGACCAAATGGCTCTTTACCTTAGCCATGATTGCACATGTGACCTTTTTTAGGTTGTTGGGTGTGTCTTTGTAAAAGGAAAATGTGAAATACTTTGTTGGTGTTGTTTGTAAGAAGGAAATGTGCAACACTTTGTTGGTGTGTTTGTAAGAAGAAAATGTGCAACACTTTTGTTGGTGTGTTAATTGGCTAGAGTGAGTGAACACATGCCCATTGCATGGATGAGTTGGTCACTTTTTTTTTTTTTTTTTTTCAGCATCCAACCAAAGATAGTGTGTTTTGTGTTTGGATATGGATGTGACTTAGTGCACTTATAAAATTAGATAAACCCCTTATTGAAAGGGATTGTTTGGTGATGGGAGATGAGTTGTTACATTACAATGCACACAACTAGTTACAAATTTGTAAAAATCCTCGTGTGGATGGTGGTTTTAGTGCTTTGGTTATGGGTGTGATTTAATTTAAGGTAGATTTAAAGATTTTGTGGCTCATTATGTGAGAGCAATATTTGGTGATGGGAGTTGATCTATCACATTCACAACATTCATAGGTCCCATGAATGTGTTAAAACCTTGGCTATCTGAGAATGTGTATTTCAAACTTAAAGCATAAAAGATGTATTTTTAGGCACTTTATAATAATCTATCCTAACAAGCAAAGGACACATTGTTTATTTTGGATATTACATTGTGTAAAGTATACCAAAAGAGTTTCCTTTCAATTTTGAACACGATGCAATTTTTTGTCAAAACAAAACACTATAATCACAAGCTCATGGGGCAAGTTCAATACAACTAAAAACTAAGTTGTTCATTTTTACTTGTCTTAACTATCAAAGCATGTTTTGTTTACCAACAAATGTGTAAGATGAAGTTGAAACTTCCTTAAAGATTTTAATTCTTAATGCAATATTATCAAAATTTTAAATAGGAGACAAAAAAATACATTAAAAAATAGAGCCAAGACATCCTTGAAAGATCATTTTGGAAAGTGATAATTTTTAAATATCTTGGTACCCAAGGGTGTAATTACCATAAAAAGGGCCACTAGCAACAAGGTTGGAATCCTTACCAAGGATTATAATGTACATGTGGCCTTCACATATTGGTTTATTAAATTACATTCAAACATTTTTCCTTTTTTGAAATATAATTTTTGAACTTGATATTGAGACCATATATGACCCATAATATAATGAAAATTTATTTATGTTACATTAAGTTCCACATTGTAATCAAATGTGCAACATTCTTGACTGGACCCATTATGAATTTCAAAATATTGAAATATTGAAATAGATCCTTGGTTGGACCCATTAGGAATCACCTAAGGAATGATCAAACTAATAAAATTGTCAAAACAATATTTTTGGAACCTTATTTTAAAATGTTTTCATAATCACAATTTTTTTGAAAATCATGTTTATGCATTGATGCCAAAATATAAAACTTTAAATGTTCATTGGAATAAAAGAGTGAGAATTATGTCAATTTTGATTTCCTAATTGCAATGGCCCTTTTTCAAGTCACCTTCATGAACTTTGAAAATTCATAATTAAATTCTACCTATTCAATTAATTACATAATAAAAAAATTTAATAGAATGCTTTCTAAGGTATTATGGAAATTATTTCAAAATATAAAAAAAAACATGTTTCAAACTTGTGTTTGTAATCAAAATGTTCAAGGAAAGGAAACCCTGTGACATTTTTGAAAATTAAAAAAATGCAATGATTAGGAATATCAAAATAAAAAATATTTTTTAACTCATTAAATATCAAAATTTTACACAACATAGTTAATGTAATCACAAAAAAACTGTAATAAATAGTTTCATTTAAATATTATGTATGATTTTAAAGTTCAATAGGTCTCGTAAAATGAATGGGTGACATTCTTAATGGGTCCACCCAAGGATGCTTATGCCCATTATATATTGTTCATCATTCCCAATGCACTGAAGTTTGAATGCGTAAATTATGTTTTTAGTTGAAATCAATTTTAAGAAATTGATTTTGGTATATATATATATATATAAACATAAATAAAACCTTTAAAATTGGAAATGAAACTATATGTAAAAAATACTTAAAATATTTCAATTTTAACATATTATTTTTGTAATATTCTATTACTTCATATGGGGTCGCCAAAATTGTTTTAAGGAATGTTTTGGAATGACTTGGAGGTCCTTTAAATGTTTTTATTACATTAATGTTTATAAATTTTTATATCAAGGTATATTATCTTTGTTCAAGTGCAAGGTGCAAACTTACCTCTTCCTAATGTACCCATTTTTTTAACATCCTTATTGACACCCTTATTGTGATTCCACGGTTTCCCATCATTCAATTTCTTTTTTTACATCACCAACATCCTTTCTATTGCCCTCATTGTTTGATTTTTTTCATTTTTTTGACATCATTCAACATATTTCCCAACATGCTTTTCAACACCTTCATCATCCCCTAGTTGGAAATTGATAGCGGATCAATAAGAAAATATAGATGATAAACACATTGATTTACAAAGAGCTTTCCATCCAATATTAGGATCACACAAATGTTATTACAAACCTATGATTCACCTTTGAGTTCTAGCCTACTCTTGAATAGGAGGTGAACACCCCATGTAAATGTCCCCTCCTTCAATTGGAGTGAATCATCACATGCATTGAAATATTTCATATTAAACTTAATTAAAAATATTTAAATAAACTTACCTAACATATCTCATAGTCCCAGAAATATGTGCATGTGACACAAATATCTCAAGTAATTATAACTTGGTAGAAATAATTTTAATAATTTGGAAAAAAACTAATATCAACACTCTTGACATCTTGCTCAGTGGCCTTGTTGCTTGAAAACCTCTTTTCCAAAGTTGTTCAATGAACTTCCATACACCCATACCATGTTTCCAAATATTTATATTATAGCCCAACATCCTTCACAAATAAATCTTTTTTTGGTGTCCTTCTTTGTGCCTTGCCATTTTTTTATCCTTTTTCCACCATTTCATCACCTTGTTTACTATAACAATGTTGTTGTCCTTTGACATATATGTTCCTTGTTGTCTTAGTGTTCCCCTATCATTCCTTTTTTGTTATTCGAAACAAAAATCTTTAATCTTAAACGTAATTTTACTAAGGATGATGCCCAAATTTGAAACATCTTGAAAATCAAGAAGTGAAAAGAGATATTAGTTTCATACCAAAAAAAAACCCCTTTATCCCACGTGTTTTATAAAATATAAAAAAGAGATTTCTTTGAGTGTCAATTACAACTAGACATACTAAAATCAATTTATCAATGTTATTCATTAACAATGCATTGAAATGTAAATGTCTAATGCCCATTAGCTTTTTCAAGGTGCCCAATTCTTGAAAATATTAATCTTCTTATGTTTTAAAAATCCAACTTAGACATCAACATTGATTGTTTTTTTTTAATATCACCCAACTATGAATAAATAAAGTTGTTTGTTAAATAAAAAGAATTGAAATTTATGAATATTTTAAAATTAAAGGCTCTTTAGACCTTTAAAAGTTTACCAACTAAACAAAGTTGCTTTAGATACAATTTATGAAACATGTTATGGATGGTTTCACATATATTGATAAACATATGAACTTTGGATTTCTAATGATGACATGGAAAACAATGAAGCAACCACAAGATATGTGATTGATGTCATCAAATAGATCAAAATCTTATGTGACCTTCAGCTTGACCCTTAGACATAGCAAGAGGGACATTTGAAACATCAATATGATTGTATCGATTGTTTTCTATCACAGTTGATTTACTCAATTGATCATTTGATAGACAAATTTAGGGACATTAGTGTATGATCTTCATAAAAAAAAATGCAATGAAACTTTTTACACAAAATATGCACATATATAAAATTAACACACAATATTAAAGAAAAGTTCAAAAAAGATGAGCACAACCATGTGAAAGGAAAGGATGGAATTCATTGCACATGCAAAGTGTACAAGAAACAAACCAAAGTTCCAAGAAAATGCTTATTCAGAAGGCAAAAGAATAGCAAATGTCTTTGAGTGTAAGAAAAAATCAAAATGTTTGGTGAGATTTTTGGAAAACACCTAGAGAAAGAAGCAAATCATGAATTCAACATTGTATGTGCACGATAGTCTTGGTTGAAGTTGGGCAAAAAGTCACAAGAAGATGCTCACCAAGTCAAGGATACAAACTAAGAATTAATCTATTGAAAAAATTTAAGTTCAATTTTGCTTGCACATGAACTTAAATTTCTTCATTAGATCAACTCTCACATCAAAATTAATGTCCCTAAAAAATAGCTTAATTCCTAAAAGGATAGCACGACTCTATGCAAACATTTAACCCAACTCACAAGTGCAAACAACTACAAGGACACACATTCACTCTTCAAAGACCAATGCACAAAACTAACATGAAAAGTTTAATGAACTTCTCAACATCTTATTCACAATGTATAAAAGCAACAACATGAATAGTTTAACAAACATCTAAACATCTTGTTGGCATTGTCTAGGTGATGAAGGGACATGTAGAAGATTTTTCTCTTTCTTGTGGAGAGTCCACAAAAGGATTCAAAGTACACCAACACCTTCACTTCATGGGCGCACATTGGGAAAGCGTACACATGAGATCATAATAAGTTGTAAGGCACACCTTCACTAGCATCAACATGTTTCGAGACTTCCATCATGCTTTAACCTCTAACTCAAACAAATCCATAATAATTAAATGTATTAGAGGAGCTCCACTAGCAACAATTTGATGGCTTGTGAACTATTATTTGAATAAAATTTAGGCTTTAAATAGAGAATTATTTGAGATTGGACATGTAAACATGTGCAAGATATAGTACCTTGGAAGTTTTGACATTAATTATGTCATTTGTAAAAAATGTGAAAAATTTCAAAAATATTGTGAAGAAGATTACAAAATGTTTTGGGATATTCAAGAGCAATCTATTTTTCAACACAAAATCTTCAAAATATTAGTTATTTGACATATATGTGTTAAGCTGCCTCTATATATTAGGGTAGTGCTCTTCAAAAGGGTTCATAAATACGATTGATTTTCGTCGGTGGGTCACAATGATTGGTCCATGTGGTGGTATTAATTGATCCTTGTGTACATTGTTCAATAATTCATGTTTATGGGTGGTGGTGGGGAAATAACTTGCACACTACTTTGGATGTGGCAGATGCTTGGAGAGGCCCACATATGTAGTGTGGGTAGATCTGCTTTTACCGAATGTGGGAACTATATTTGATATTTGAATATACACTAATTTTATGTTCAAGCATTTTTTTTGGGTGAATTTTCACCACTTGGTGACCCAAAGAAACAAAATCCAATGCAAAAATCCAGATTGTAGATGAGCATGCAGTTGGATACTATCTTGAAAAAGGTTTAGAACTTGTGCACAACCAGTTGGGAAAAAAATTGTCACAAGTATTGAGACCTTCTCCATGTGTACAATCGACCTAATAAAACCGTTACCAAGGTTTCAGATACAACAACATATCAAGGTTTCAGATCCAGCAACATATCAATTGATGTCAAAAAAAGAGTTGGTGATGATCCAACAACCCTTGGAAACAGAAAAAGAAAAAAAACCACACAACAGTTTTCAATACTAGGGGGCAGTCACCCACATGTTCATTATTCACCTCCAAACAGCAAACATGTATTGGTAGCAAACAACTACCATATTATAAATAAAACAAGCACAGTACAGTGACTCTGTCTGCTCCCGCCAGTGTCCTGGTATTGTATGAAGGTCAGTGTTGTATGTTACCCAACTAGAGCTCCGCATTGCTCCGCACGACCATCTGCACAACCATTTACATATATTTTATGTAAATTAGAAATATGATTTTATAACATCATTCTTGTATGTACTAGAAATGAGTTTCCATGTAGGAGAGCACAACACACAAGGGGCGCAATGAGAGGAGCAGCTCAGCTTGTGTTGGAACCTAAATTTGGCCACATTACACTTTTATGTATGTACTTGGTTACAAGTTAGAATACGAACTCTTGCACTCTGACTTTTGTTTCTAGTTTAGTTGAATGCTTTCAAACAATTTCTGTCACCATCATCTTATGTCCAATGTTTCAACTTTCAACAACCTGAGGTCACTGAAAAGTTATTAAAAAAAATCAGTAGTGGATAGAAAAGGCCAGAGTGAACGAGCACCTACACTAGTACCTTCGCCTTACCTTCTGAATAAGGTTTCTTAGAGGCTAAAATTGACCTGGGGAATGTTAGATTTGGACTGTCACCCTGATTTTGTCTTAGGGCTATATTTTCATATTTCCTAAGCACCGGGACATAAAAATCAGATTCTTACCATGGTACCAGTGTAGTTGCTAGTTCATCCAAGACTACAAGACACAAATGGCATCAGCAGCATTCATGCACAGTCACATTCACTTTGAAGTAAGCCACATTTGCTTTAATGGGGCTGTGTCCTTCCCAATAATAATTTACTTACATATATTTCTTGGATGATATCTGCATGGTTCTGATGTTGCAAAAAGTTGAGGTCAACAAATCCATCACCTCCTCCATCTGTGTAAAGCATTAGGTGCACAAAGCAAACCACATCTTCTACATCACTAGTTTGCTAACACAAACAAGATGAATCATCACTGTCTACAATGTGTTACCAATAGACTCCACAAGAAATTACTATAAGCTATACATGAGATTGAAGCAAGGAATGTTGTCAACATTATTGAGAAAAGAAGCCACTATCTGGAGGAGGGTAGACAACTGACCTTTGGTTTCTTTACAGAGTCCCAAAGTGTCTCATAGTGTTCATGACTTTCTAACTCCATAATCAGTTCTGGATCCCACTTGCTTTACCTTTTACATCTGCTTATTGCATTTGCAAAGATGGTACCCAGGCCCATATAGGTACCGAAGATCAAAACAGACCTAATTGTCAAGCACCAACTATAATTTCCAGCATTCCAGCATTCACCGACATACACCAATTGGTAAGCAAACAGGAAAGACTTTTATTCTGCTCCGTCAACAGAGCCAAAATAGGGGATGAAAACGGTACCACACAGCCAGACACTGAAGCTCGTAAGATCTAGTGAACTGCTTTTTATAACACCCCTGTGAACAGCAAATATGCATGCCTGCAAGCCATAGGTTCCCATCAACCATTGTTTAAATTGTGTGAGTCATATGACATCCCTCCTCATGATCTCCTTTGATCCAAAGTCAAAGTTGTGTACTCTTCCTGAGGTGGATTTATAATAGCAAAGAGATGGTCCACTGAGAACATTCTGAGCTTTGAGATGCTACACAAAATAACCAAAGCCTCCAACCAGTAAGTCACTTTAGTGCAATGCAGGAACAATGCCAAGGCAGCCCAAACATTTGTGCTCCACTTAGCAGCAGATAGCTTGCACCTAGTGAGAATATCATACACAACTTACTTTCTCCTACTTTCTTGCATGCAGAATGAAAGAAGATACTGACCTGAAAGTGCCACCTTGAAACTCATTTGGTGTGAACTTGCCTTCATGAGCCCTCTCAGCAAGTGATTTCACCTGATGGTACAGCAAAGAGAATCCTCTTTCACATATGAAAATTCACAAAAGTTGGAGTAGGTTAACTATGGAAAGAATGACGATGCCACAGGTCTAAAAGAAATACCTCTGAAGAGATATCAGATAATGAGTTCTGGTCTGCATTCTTCAAAATTGGCGTCTTCAATCCCTGCAAATCAAATTGCAGAGAACCATCAGGGCTCAAGTGTCCAGAAAAAATATAACCTTTCTCCAACCTAAAACCCACAATGCAGACCTCCTCTGATGCACTCCCAACAAACATACACACACCCTACCTTATCAGTGGCAAGAGCAACACAGATCCAATGTGTTGTCATCCCAAAATGCTGCATAGCAACCAGCCATGGTTATTATCCAATCTGCATTGAAGATTCCACTACTTAGGTTTCACAACAAAGGTGTAGTATGCACATCAAGGTTACCATTTGCCTCAGGCCCTTCTTTCAAAGCAAGAGCTGTGGCCCTGATGACAAAATCATTTACTGATATGGGAACACCATGATTCTCTGCATCATACCCATACCAACCACTTTGTATAAATATTGCTATTCAATAGCCACCTTCTCTCACCTAAATTTCAAAAGTTCCAGCATGAGAACCAGAACTGTGTCCCCACAGCAATCTTCCACCGGGATTTGAAACTTCCACATCATGGATTTTATACATTTAACTTCCAAGAGCTCAAGTTTCAACAGCCAATAGCCACATTAACGGAGAAATGAATCATCAGAAACAAAAAAGCAGTTGAAGGCAGCAAATGACATGAGCGACAAACCTTTCAATTCTTTTCGAATCTCCAAAGTTGGATTGAAAAGAGTAGCTGACAGCAGCACATCAGCAAACAACCACTAAACAATGTCAATGTCAACTTTGTGATCAGATAGACCTAGAGGTTAACACATCATAACAAAAAGTGAGTACAGTGGACTTTGGACATGGATTTCTTTGTGTGTGTAAACAGGTGTCAACATCCAATCATAGAACTAGTAGCAAGAAGAACTTGAAGCTTGGGAACCAGAAACCATTTCAAACATGAAATCCACAAACATGATGCAACTGCTGCCCTACTTCAAGATAAGCATGTGGTATACTGGACTTGGATTCTACCAGTTGCTTTGCTATGATCCGAAGAGCATTTAATCCATGAGTTGCCATCACAAATTAATTGCAAACACTTCACCATTTGCAAACATGTACAAAGATTGTATTCTAGAAAAGACCCTATTCACTGGGATTTCAACTACTGATTCATCAATGCCATACCTTCTGAATCTGGCTGGTGGTAATATCTTCATAACTTGATGCTGGTCTAGAAGCTGATGCATCTCAAATTGACCCCCATTCTCTCTTCAATGTTCTGTTCCATTTATCTAAAGGCCCCTCTAGACCTTGTGTCCATGATTTAATCATCTCTTACACCAAATCACTAACAGAAGATTGCTTTTCAGAGTAATTGGCAATATCTTAGACAGTGTCAGGAGCACAGTAGCAGACTGCAAAACATTCAGAAAGATGTCTCATGGATTGGTGCTTCTTTACCCTCTATCTTCTTTTCTTGCTTGGATTAGATATTTACAGAGTAAGATCCACAAACAAAAGAAAAGATACTTCGAACTCATGTTCTTAAGTAACTAACACACATGCAGTAGGTCAGATTTTGATGGACATTTCCCAATGTGTCTTGAACTCGCTCCTGTTGCATACTCATATGAATGTGGGCATAACACATTTGCAAGAATATACCCATCCTCCTAGGACTCAAAGTCAAGAGTAAAATTGTATGTCTCAAGGTTGCAGAGCACACCCCCTGCTGCTACCTGCCATGTGACTCTTCTCTCCTCAGATGCAGTCTACAAGGGGAACTTTGTGTCCATTGAAGTTTTTAAAATAACAAAAGAGTTGCTTGCAAAGTAATAAACTGCAAAAGTGGAGCACAATAAAGAGATGATCTTTTAGCAAACCACAGCTCTTTCCCTTGTCTCCTTCTTTTTCCAAGTGCCACCGTTCAGCATTTAAGAACAGAAACTGCAACATCTATGGTGATGATCAGCTACTGTGACAACATCCCAATGACTTCATCAGCTTTTGGATGGTCTGGATGGTCAGTGCCACACATTAACCAGCACTTCTGCAAGACTGGCTGCAACCAAACAAGCTCCATGTTCAGAATTATAAGTAGTTTCAAAAGCAGAAATGAATAACAGAAATCTTTTTTTCTTAAGCAAAGTGCCATATACTACACATATATGCTGTCAAATTCAGTACATTGAGGTCTGGTGCTCATCATGCAGCATACTATCTTTCACATCACAAAACCAAAAAAATTCAATGCTCTGTACCTCAAAGATAGCTAAAACATGCAGCTGTGAATCAGAAGAACACCCATTTCTTCAGACCGCTTTCCAAGCCTACTCAACAACCAAGAAAGGAGGGCATTCCAATATGAAACTTTCTGAACCTTTCAGCAATCCAAACCCTGGCAGAAATTGAGTCAACCAATTCATGATAAATATACATATATTATATAAATTCACTGTACAAGGAACACCAAATTAGCAATGAACACAACATTGCTGACTAATTACAGTATTGGGCCTGCTGAGGTGCAAATTCATATTCAACAAGTGCCAAGAACTTCTGATCCATGCTCAAGAAGACTTGGTTGCAAGGCGCTTCATGTGTTCTGGCCTAGGAAGCTTTATTTTGGTTGCAAGGCCAATGGCCCCTAAGCCAAGAATAGTCCACCAGGTTGGGTCAAGCTGCCACCACTCCAGTCCATGACGTGCAGAGTACTCAAAGGCATGGTGATTGTTATGCCATCCCTCGCCATATGCAACCATTGCTACCCACCTGAAATCAGGGTACCACATAAGGACGAAATTAAACATCAACTGGTAGAGGATCAGAGTCAAATGCATGCAATGGAATCCTCAAGCCACCAAGTAGAATGGAAGCTTGCAAGTGACAGCTCACCTAGTAGGAGTAAATATCACCAAAGGCAAACTTTATTTCATAAGTATAAATTGTAGAAAAGCAAAGAGAGGCACAATACTTCATCCTCACCAGTTATTTTTAGATAAGTCTCCAGTGTTCCATGGTTGTGTACCCCACACATGGGATGCTGAGTTCACAAACCAGGTGACATGGTACACCCATACTAATCGAACAGCCTGCGTCCCCAAGTGAGCATCACAACCATCAGTCAATTGCTGAAATTGTAGATACAGCCTCCAAGTCCAGATAATATCCGATAAGCACTAGAAAAATCATCAAGATCTATTACCCCAGCATCCACATTACCATCCACTTATAGCAGACACCCAAAAGAAAGATTCTCACAAGTAAGAGGTCCTCTCTCAGCTGAAACAACAGCATCTGACTCCACTGCAACACTCTTGTACAACACACTGAAACCTTGCCCTCAGTAACAATATCTAGCAATGCTAAAAGAAAAAGAAAATGCCAGTAAAACTCCAGATTGTTGAATGTTGGAACAGTGTCTAGATATTACAACAGCATAGTTCTAATGTAAAGCCCATTCCAGAAGTAAATTCCATCTGAGGCATATTACCATTCCCCAGACAAGATATGGAGCTCCTCCAAGTGCATAGAGTGCCAGTGACAACAACACTGGGTGAATAATGTACGTCTTGTGAAGAAACTGGTAGAAGTCATCTTTCTCCATGTCACCAACATTTGAATGACCTAACTGACAAACATGAAATTAAAAACAGCAATTTAGTTAGTATTGACTTCAGAGGACAATTTCTCAAGTACCGTTCTGTCTCTGCTGCTGACTCCTTGTGCAATGAATATTCATGGTGCACAGCAGAAGCAGCAGCAGCAGCAGCAATGCCATGAGAAGCAAAAGTGGTAGAGTTCAACCTTGAAGAATACAAGACATGCCTTGTATGGAACCCTAAACCCATGGAAAATACAAGGCATTGATGTCATTGATAAAAATGGTGCATTGCAATCTTCACTGGCTCCTTTTGTGGAATGGGTATCTTTAATGTATGTAGCAGCCTCCGAATGTGGTGAGAGAAGCAAAGTCAAGTGCAACATGAAAAACATGCAAGAGCAATGTGCCATATTGCCACTTACACTTCTTCTTATGGGTTTTTCATCAAACAACCATCCAATGTGGCTATGCCAAAACCCTTCATGTGGTGTGTGAGGGTCCATCTCTGTGTCACAATATTGGTGGTGGTAGCGATGTAAGCTCACCCAATCCAATGGATCACCCTGCACATGACCATTCCCAGCACCACACAGCTTTTAATTACTGACCAAAAGAAACAAGCTCAATGACATGCTGCATTGTTGTCTTTCCTCTTCAAATCTCAAACATGCAAAAATTGCCTAAGGAATATTATGCTCTAGGATGGAAATTGCTTCCAAAATTGGTGGAAAATAGTACTAACAATGGAATGGATCCTGACAGGAAAGGATGCTCTTTGACTGTTTGAAGTTTCTTGAACAGAAAGAGTAGGAATTCAGCTTGGAGAGCGTATTGAGCTTCAGAATGGTGTAAAAGCAATACTAACGATGAAAAGGATCCTGACAGGACAGGATGCTCTTCTGTTTGAAGTTTCTTGAACAGAGAAAAATAGGAATGGCTTACTTGGAGAGCTTACTGAGGTTCAGAATTGTGCAAAAAAAGTACTAACAATCAAAAAGATCCTGACAGGACTGGATGCTCCTGTTTGAAGATTCTTGAACAGAAAAAAATAGGAATTTTGCTGGAGAGATTAAGAACGCTGTAAAACAATACTAACAATGAAAAGGATCCTGACAGGACAGGATGCGCTTCTGTTTGAAGTTTCTTGAACGGAGAAAAACTAGGAATAGCGTACTTGGAGAGCTTATTGATCTTCAGAATGATTCCTGTAGAAATAGTACTAACAATGAAAAGGATCCTGACAGGACAGAATGCTCTTAGACTGTTTGAAGTTTCTTGAACGGGGAAAAAAGAGTAGGAATTTAGCTTACTTGGAGAGCTTGCACGCCGCAGTAGGCAAAGGTGTATTCCAGCCATTTCGGGAGCTTGAAGCTTTTGTGCGACAGGTTGCGGTGAAAAGATAGTGTGATGCCGAACATTCCAGTGATGAAAGACAGCGCCACGCATAAACGGACCGCGCTCCAGGAGAATGTGAATGGCGCCAGCAAGCACATAGTGTGCATGAAGGTCATGAATCCGGCAATGGATATATCTTTCGAGCTCCATCGTCTGTTAAAGGAAGACGGACGGGTCCTCTTCACCTCTACATTGGACATCCAAATGTACTCTGGCTGCGCTGCTGCAGCAGTAGAATCTGAAGGCTCCGATTCTTGTTGCGATTCTGTTACACGATCAGGAGCCTCCTCCTCAGCTACAAACTCGTTGCTTCGTCGCGACGACTGCAGTACTTTGGTGCTACTCTCCTTCGGTAACTTGAATTGCACTGACTTGCCCGTTGTGCAGCTGGAGTTGGTTCCGGACTTCAGAGCCGATAAGCACACCACTCCTGCAGCTTGCACGCTAGTTGTTTCCATTCGCGTCAATTCATCCCCGCCGACGGAAGGTTGAAGGTTGTGTATCCCGAGGATGGGAGTTGCAGCAGCGACTGCCATTTCCACCACAAAGTCTAAACTCTAAACCTTTCGACACAATGATCTCTGAGCCTTCGTCCCACCTCCGGTCCTCCACTTCCCACACAACCCCCCCGGCGCCCCTGATATATCAACCTCGCTGCTATTTTCTGCACCAAACTTGCTGCTCAATTATCCGATTTTTCCGATTCGTGGCTCATTCGAAACCTAAAGACAGGATCCAGAGCGCTGAATGGAATTGAAAGGAAGAAAAACAGAACTGACTTAGTGAGATTGCGCGAGAGAAGGGAGACAGGCGCGGCGGAGAGAAGAAGGAGAGCGACGATGCCGCGCGCAAGTCACGGCCGTCGGGGAGAGGAGGAGACGCGCACGTAAAGCTCCCGACGGTTCCCCTGCGCTAGAGTTCCCAACCGTGCTATGTTTTACTACGTTCCCGATGATGTTTCAGGAATTTCCTCCGAGTCCTAGTGCGCTCCTATAAGGGAAATTTTTCGCGTGTAGCGAAGGTAACTTTTAATTAACACTTGACTCGTCGATCACGTTACTACTTGTTTTTTTTTTTAAAAAAAAACTTTGCATA
>Ga0209208_10007376_pt1 | contig 14909 bp, 11 predicted proteins | sample S1TSphfallax_3_FD_187694 | JGI IMG/M metagenome (GOLD analysis project Ga0209208, IMG submission 187694) | Host-associated microbial communities from peat moss isolated from Minnesota, USA - S1T2_Fd - Sphagnum fallax MG (SPAdes) (version 2) | ecosystem: Host-associated > Plants > Peat moss >...
GTGAATACGATGAGCAAAACGCTGAGCAAGCTGAGCTTAAGTTGTGCCCAAACCCAAAGACAACGATGATCAAGTATTTTCAAGTATTTTCAAGTATTTTTTAAAAAGCCCAAAAAAACGTATAATATGCGTATGTTTGAATCGAATTGAGAGTATGTCACTACTATGTATTGGGGACTTGATGACCAAGGAATGAGCATAATGGGTTTTTGAGTGTAGATGATTTGTGGTTGTGCAACTATTGTTGCAGCAACTTTAAGATCCCCTATTAACAATGTGTTGTTTACCTTTGAGGAAGTCACTTCTTGGTACTTGAATTATCCCTTCCTATTTTGTATTAAATGTTCCCAAACTATTATGTGACTCATTGATATTCTTGTTAACCATGCCTATGCAATTATTCAATTGTGATTATTTCTTGGTAATACAAATATTAAGAGCCTTATTAAATAACATAAGTTGAAGAATGTAAGTGAAGAAAACCCATTTAAAGATATTTTATTAAAAGATGACAATTTAACCAACATACATGCATAAGGACAACTTCAAATCATGCAGATTTTCTCATTTCAACTTTATGAATGTTTAGCAATGTAATGTAAAATACTTCTTGAACCCAAAGAATTTTTTATATGTCCTGAAAATGATTGGTATTAGGTGTCATAATTGAATAAATGGACAAGTTGGACCTCCCTTTTGACATCTTAGATTTTGAAGTGACACAAATTCTCAATTTTCAACAAAAGAATCAGCTTACTATGTCAATTTGAGATTGGTTTCTATGATAACTTTCTATTGATTCATAATACACCTCATGACGATGATAGGATGTAAAGTTTTATAGGTAGACTTGTTGAATGATACATGGGTGCTTCTGACGCGCCCCCAAGTTCCTAATTAGACCCAAAAAGGGTCCAACTATGTGAAAGAGCGAAAGTAGTTGGAACTTGGTGCCGTTCCCACTTCCAGTACTAAAGGGGGTGAGAGGGGCGTGCTGAAAGCTTCGGGATTAAACTAGGAATAGGGACAACTACTTAGTTACTCGGTCCTGCATCAAAACCAACCACAAGTTGGTTAGTTCACCTTTGGAAACACTCTTGGTGTTAGGACAAGCCACGGGCAACACGGATTCACTTGACTCACCACGGCCCGGACTTAGGGGAAGCCACCACCTTCCCCCATATAGTATTCTCTGCGTTGCTCCGCTGCCATTTTGTGGCGCCTGCTCACCCCTTGTACTTTCTCAATTTTTCTAATGATTGATGGGGCTGTTGCCTCCCTCCCCGTAAGGGGTTCACCCTGCGTTGCTCCGCTGCACCTACATCCAAATGGCTTTTATTCTTAGGACTCCCAAGGAGGAGTCCCGAAATTGTCCTGGTTTGAACTCTCGGGACTTTGAGAGCTCATAGCTCGCGGGTCAGACCTTGGATTCAGATGAGGTCTAAAGAAAACTTGTAGCTCTCCTCAAGAGCTTTCCAACGGTATGTTGCATTTGATCTGTACACACCAGGATTGGGTCGATTCCAAACTTTTTGTGGTCGAGAGTCAAATTGCCAATTTGACTCCCGGCCCTTCTTTCGACCATAACTTGTGCTGCATATGTCCAAATGGCTCATGCGAGACCATTTTCGATATCTACACTTCAAGGCCTTTCCAACAGTATAAAGAACACATCAAGGCGAGGTGTTTTGATCTCTGCAATCGAGTTCTGAAGTTGCAGGAGTCCCGGAGGACTCCAAGTTCCCACTTTTGGGAATGTAAGTCTCATCCTCACATTTGCCTCAAAGTGGGGTTGCGACAGCTTCATTATCACACTAGTATATACCATTTAGCTTCTAGTTTTTAAAATAAAAAACTAGATTTAAAATCCCATCATTCACATATAATACAATGTTTTGGACTCATTTCATGGAACTTGCTACCTCTCTTATTTGTTCTTGTTGACCCATGTTAGTTTTTTCATAAGTTTTTTTCCAATGCCATTTTGTTTGACATGATGTCTGATTGTAGAATTGAAAACAACTAGAAGTAGCATGATATTCAATAGTTAATTACTAAACACAATTACTGCAAATGTCGTTATATTACTAAACCATGACTAGAAGATGATTAGATGGCAATTGGAAATCATGTGCTAACAAATTTCTAGAAAGTTGTTTATGAATTTTCTAAGAATTAATTGGTCTGAATGGTAATAAGTTTTATGAATGTTTGATTATCTTTACCTAGAATAATGGGATATATTCTTGGAATTTTCTTTGCCATGCGATAGGTGCTTTGGTGAAATTATCCATGTTCATGGTTTAGGAATGTTTGGAAATGCAACAACTTTAAAACAAACAACAAATTTATTTAATTATAGTAATAGTTATAAGGACATTAAGGAACATTATTGTTGTTCTTTATCAATCCACTACACACATCAAGAACAAGGTATTCTGATCCACCTCATCTCCAACTACTTGTCTTCATATTCTTAATATCCCCAAATATTTTCATATTCTACATTGTTGCATACTCTTGTCTTTATTTATTTTCCCAATAGTGAAATTCATTGTATGGGGTCACATTAGTTTACCATAATTGCAGTATGGGTTGTTGAAAAAACAATAATTCATTGTAGTTTCATGTATGGTGTATTGGAAAACAATAATTTACTATATTTTTAATATAATGTTTCACAAGAGTATAAAAACACATGTCAACAAATTAAAACTAATTTTTTATGCATACTCAATTGGAAATGAAAAAATTAATATTTGTTGGACAAATTTCAGTTCATTTCATGTTGAACCCTACATCATGGGGTGGCAATTAAATATGAAGGCCTAAAGCCTAGTTTCCTAAAACCCTATGGTTTCAACCTAATGGGTATTATTCCTACACATAGTTCAATTTTTGTTCTTGAGGTTTAGCAATTCAAATTTTGTTTTTGGCTTCCAATTTTTAAAAGTTTCTATAAGTTATTGTAAATAGTGTGCATATTTTCTTTCCAAGGTTGAAGAATCTCATAAGTGTTTTGTGTTTCTGGCTTTTCAAAAGAATCCAGATATTGACAATCATAAAGTATTTGGGGTTCAACTTTGAATTTGTCTACAATTTATAAATCTTGGGAATGTAGTGTCATATCACCAATTTTTAGTTTTTTCCTTGTAAAAATTTCCAAAAAAATTGGATTATTTTTTCTGAGGTGGTAGTCTGGCAGAATTAGTTATAAGGCAAGTAGGAAAATAGGTGCACCTCTCAATGTTATTCAAATCACCAAGATTCAACAAAGAATGTTAGGTGGTTATTTTGAAGGTCTTATTATGAATAGATATGGATCCTATGACATCCCAAGTGATGCTTTCAAATATATATTCTAACTCGACATATGCACATAGTTTCAAGATAATAACCTTGACATTTGGTTCAAATTTTGTCACTACCTTTTCTCCAAGACTAAATGTTGGGTTCATTTATTTGCATTAAAAATTTTGGAATCACTTTCAAAAACAAATTTGAACATGGGGACTAGGGTTTTGTCTTGAGAATTGGGGCAAACACCACAATAGATAAGATCAATCCATTTCCTATCACACTATAGTTTGTTCCAACACATCCCATACAAGAATTTATGCAAACACCATACTTGGAAAATTTTGGCATTCTCGAGGTTATGGTTAGCAATATTTATGGTAGGTCTTCAAAGTTTTTCATTTTAGTGGTTATTGATGGTTTGGGTTCCATGTAGGCCCTTTCTTTCTTTCCTGAATTTTATGCATAGTACAACCATCTTGTTGAGTTGTATAGGACTAGTAAACCTACAATAGCCCTCGTTAAGAATATTGCAAGTGTCATCTATGACAAACAACAATTAGTGCTTAACTTTGCAACAATATTTTTACTTTCAACACTTCACATTGATGTTGTATAAAAGTTGATTGAGCTGCATAACAAAAGGACGAAAGGACAAGGTTTCACCATCAATTTCAAGGTACTTTGGATTTTTCAACTTACTTTCTGTGATTTTATCAAATTTTCAAAGTTTCATATCGTAGAATTATTGAAATTTCAGATTGTGAATGTTGGATTCTACATTGAAGAACTAGAATTTGTATTTGCTCAAACATACATTTAATGTTAATAATCCAAAATTAAATTGAAAAAATTAAACATAGTTTTTTCACATAGGTTTGGTTTTTTAAAAGTCCAATTTTGGTTCAGATGGTTTAGAAAAAATGGGGAAAATTGGGTATTATGACACCTAAAAGAGTAAAGCAAGATGTTATTGTCTAAAATAATAAAAGTTGAATGTGGTATGGTTTTTTTTTTTTTTGGTTTTTTTGTTTTAATACAACAATGTTGTTCAATTATCTTTTTCATTAGGGTGACATCTTTTGAAGGATGGAGGTTTGTTGAAATGAAAAGGCATGTTCACATTGGATTTCATTAATTTCAATATAATGTAACAATTTGTGGGTCACGACGAAAAAATATTCATATGATACAAATAATACAATATGTTAAAAGGCATGCATATAAGTAGAATACATTGTATTGATATGGTGTTTTATAAATGAACAATTTCAAATCTTCTTTTTCTTTAGTTTTTATTTAAGGATTTCTAGTCATTTCTTTTGAATTAACAACTTGGATTGAAAATCTAATATGATCGTGATTGTTTCAACAATACTTGTGGTTTTTAAAATTTTCTTTCTTTTGGAAAAAGTTGCCTTGCCCTACTTTATGATAAGAGCCCCAAAACCCCCAAAGGTCTATTTTTTAAAGCTCACAATAATTACTTTCACATACCTTTACATGCAACTTTTTCTATTTGGATCTATGTTTACATGTTCATTTGCTTTCATGAAAGTATAAATTTCACACACATGTTTTTGAAATTTGTGTCATTACAGGTTGTTGGCAAGCTTAATATTCATGTGGGGGCATCTTGCTTCAAGAACATCCGCAATAGATGCCATTTACCATTGCTAACAAATTGCAATACTGGATTTTATTATTATACATGTAAGGCCACAATTCCAATGCAAACCCGAACATAAATTGCATGCAAAATTAAGCAAGAAAGCAGTTAGGAATTTGGCTATGTTTTATGTGACCTTTGGATCAAACATTCATGATCTTGGAACCTTTAAGGATTTTATAAAAATGGAAGGTTTTTTCCTTTGGTTGTTTTGTGATAAGAATCCCAAAGGGAAATTCATTTTGAACTTTATAGCTAAAGTCATTGGATTTTCTACTCTAAAAAAACCTATGAACAAAAATGCAAAGTCAACATGTGGAAAAGAAAGAACTAAACATGGGAAGTTCAAATAAATAGAAGTTAAAGAATTCAAAGTAGCCCAAGAAGTTTGTAATTATTTTAAAGTTTTTAAAATTTTGTTTGAAAAGTTTGAAAGCCTTTCATATACATAACGAAAATTTGATGGACTATCAATACTACGCATGTGCATATAAACAGTAAACCTTTTTCATAGTCAAATTTAAATCTTGTACATTTTTTAATCTTTATTTTTTTGTTCATGTTTTGAAAGTGATATTTGTATCATGGTTTTGTAGGTTTGGATTTCAGCTTGGTTTTACATTTGCAACTGCTTGGATTAGAAAAACTTGAATATGGTCTTTTTGGAATTTTCCTTTGGTACATGGCCAGTGGTGAAATATGAACAAGCCTTGTTGGGATTTTGTTGAAGTCTTTAATTTAAAACTTTTAACTACAACTTATATTTAAATACCAACATATTTCAACATGAACCCTGAACCTTAAACCTTAACACAGGTGTATTTTAAAACTTTAAAACTTCAAATTTATAACCTTCAAACTTGAAACCCTATAATTTCAATGCTTGAAATTTGAAACATTAAAACTTGAAACCTTACAACTATAAAGTTGAACATCTACAACCACACATTTGAAACCTTAAAAAGGTAATTTTGAATGTGTACATTACAGATCAAGAAATCCAAAACCTTAAAACATGAAACTATAATTCCAAATTCCTTAAAATCAAAAGTAAAATAATATAACCTAATTGTGGAATCATAAATCAAAAAATTCAAAACCCAACACCTTGAGACTTGAAACTCCAAAAATAAATAAATAAATAAAAATACAAAGCCAAAAAAACTCATAAAGTTGATAATATAAATTTCAATTTCAATTACAATCCAAAGTACACCATACATATTAACTAAAAATTAGATCAAAGGTATTGCATGTATAATCCAATATAAGTTAATATAAATTTCAAATTGACAAATTAAATTTTAGTACATAATTTAGAATTTCTACTTTAATTTTTTAACATATAGAATTAAATGGAACTTTCAAATTAAAATTGCTATTTCATGGAAATTGATAAAAAGATTAGCCAAACTTGGTTTGAAATGAATTACTAATTTTTAATATAATTTTGAGATTTCTTATTTCATGCATTAATTTATTCATTAAAATAATCAATAATATCAATTTTAATTTGAACGAATTTTGTGTTCCATTTATAAAAATGTTTAAAGTTTGAAATACCAAAGGCATGGTCGTGTCACAAATGTGAATTAAATTATGAATTTCTACATGATTTACATCATGGGCAAACAAATAATGGATAAACATACTTTTAAAAAAATGTCATAATCAATTTTGAATGTTGGATTATGGGGTACTTTATTGTTGTTTATTGGATATCACATTATTTGTAATCTATGTTTGGAATAAAAATAATGACCGCCTAATGGTTAAAGTATGAAATGAAAGTAGTGGAAATACATTGCACATTGTGTATGAAAAGAACCACTTTGAAATATGTATATACATGTTATGAAACATTAGTTTCTTTCGATTGCCAAAATCAAAATATGCGTGAAACAAAAAATGATGGCATGAAAAAATAACCCATTAACTTTTTTAAAAATGAACTTCATAACAAATGAAAAAAAATTACATGGAATTTTTAGTTGGATAATAATTTGTTGGAAATTTAAAAACAACATCAAGCTTGGATGCCACAAGAAATTGCATTAGCATTCACAACCAAATTCCCAATGTTAGGGTTGAATATATTGCAAAGCAACTGACATTTGAAACACATCAACTGTAAGAGAAAAGAACTTACCTAATAAAATTTCTTTGAATGAAAATGGTTAAAAATAAAATATTACCATACCTCAGGAAAAAGACCTAACACCAAAGAATAATAAAATAAAAATACCAATAAACAATATATTTCCAAAACGTTACATTATGTAAAACCATATTTTGAAAAAAAACCTTTAAATAATGATATTAAATGTAATAAAATAAAATATAGTTGAAATTATAGCCATTATAATTTTATTTGTTCATTTAATTTGAATAATTTTGATATAATTATTTTTAACTCAATAGCCCACTAGAAGGAAAATGCTCAGATATTAAACAAAACATCACAAAATATTAATAATATTGGGGGAAAAAATGTACATGAGAGGACTTGTAACTATTTTGAAGACACACATAATTTGATGACATTACAATAAACAAATTTACACAAATAATGAAGAACAAATCAAAAGATAAACATATTGTAAAATATGAAAACAAATTCAAGACATTGTAAAAAAAAGTTTGTTTTTCTTGTCAAAAATTATGTCTTCCATATTAAATCCAATATTGAACTAAATCATATATTAATTGATTTTATGCAACCATTCCAATCATAACATTAGATGATCATGTATTATTTGTGAATCACGTGAAAATAATATAAAACATGGCAAACCATTCAATTCAATTTTATGAAATCATATTATATATAAAAAACGAAACATGAATTTTGTTTCAATGTTAATTTATATTGAAGAATGTTTGATCACACCTCACCTTGTATTTGCACAAATGTTTTAATTGCAAGGATACAAACAATACAAAATACATGGGAATGTTGTGAATGTTCCAACTAATTTGAATCTAGTTCAAAATGTACTATTGTGTATGCCATAAGATGATTTATAAATTGTTATGTTTCTAGAAAGGAAATTGGAATATAAATTAATATATATGACAAGTTACATTCATTTTAATACAATTATGAAAGTTTTGTGACAACTTTGTCAAACTCCTTTGTACATGAGTGAAAACATTTTTATAAAATGGAATTGGGGGGGATCTCCCAAAATTTGCAAACACAAGTATAAAGATTGATTTTGAACATCAAATTATTGAAAATCATGTCAATTAATTTTTTTTTGACAAATTTGAAGAAATGCTAGAGAAATACAACACAAAAATACTAATATATAACCTCTTAGATGTAGAATATAATATTGACAATAATAACAAATCACTAACAATCGCACCAAGTGAAGGTTTTTGATTTTTAGGATTATTTCAAGATACATATTATGAAGAATACAACTTTCAAACATTATATTTTGGTCATTCAAGACCACCATTGAAATGTTCATATGAAAAAAAACACAATTGTCTAGCACAAATAGGAAATTTGCATACCATATAACAATTAAACTTTTGATCCATTTCATATTATCTTATACATGGATTTGGATTCAAAAATAAAGCTTTTGGGTTGCATTTTGATAGCTAATGATGTATCGAACAATGGCAACTTAAATTAAATATTAAAATCTAACCTAATTATAAAGAACTTAGATGTATACAAACATCTTCAAACTATTTAGACCGACTTTGAAAAGATGTCTTTGCAATGAATAGACAATTAAAACCACCTACATTTTTTGTAAGATTCACAACATGCATCAATAATTGACCTACATTTATAAAAACATTGAAACAATTATACAAAAAACATACTAACAAAAAGACAATAATAAAAAATTGCAATTCACCAACCATTAAAAAACTTGTTAAAATTGATCATATTATTTATGTGCAATAACTATGCACATAAAATGAATAGTTTCTGAAAACTTTTGAAAAATAGTTCCATCATGTTTAATTAAATATAAGGTTTTTTTTGGTGACAAAATTGCAATCAAAAGGTCTAATACATGACCATGGATTACTATAAATAAAAAATGCCTCACAATACAAAATTTCTTCAAATGAGCACATCAAAAAATTTATCAACAAATATTTAACAATAGATCAAACAATGTTGAAAAATGAATTAAAAATTACACAAATATATAAACACAAATGAACATGTAAAAAAAAAAAGGTTGATTGATTTGTTAATTTCAATTTCCAAAAACCTCCAATGAGATGCACAAAAGTTTTATTGCCATTGAATGAAAACAAACGTACACAAAACCTTTCTCAAATAGCAATTCAAATATTTGAAAAACTTGTTAACATGAGTTAAGCAACGAAAATTCCCTTCAAACTTACAAATGAACAAAGATATTTACCTTCTTGCATTACAATGCACTTTACAAAAATCAGGATGTTACTAAAACATAAACCATGTGACATATGCACAAATTCATTTAATATACATACAAGACCTTTGTAGGAAGCAAATACAAATGTGCAATATATCTTAAATCTATATGCAACTGAAACTTATTGTACTTCTTATTTTCTTATTTAACAAAAGTAGATAAATCTATGACGAACGAATGCAATCAATTTTTAAAAAATGCAAACATGAACAAGTAAAACACTAATGGCAGCTAATAGCATAGAGAATTTTTCATGTTCATTCACTCATTCACCTTAATTGATAAACAAGGCTATATATCACATTGCCAGTAAATACACTACATTAAAACAAACAAATAAAGGGGATCAAGAGCTAACAAATCATCAAAAGACCTAACTACTGACAGAAAAACTGGACATGCATTAAAAGTCATTACATGTATCACAAAGGCTGACAGACAAATGTGCTAAACATATTCTTGGCTAGATTATCAGAAATAATCTACCCAAGAAAATTAATCTGCAAATACATGATTAGGATTCAATTATTTATGAAATTGAGGCAAAATCTCAAGAACAACAATTTGAAGGTAATGCAAAACAATTTGTGCTGTTCTAACCTTCTGAAAGCCACTCACAAAGTGTCAGGCCATCACCTTCATCACAAATAGCTGTGATGAGCTACCATGACAACCAACTGACTTCATCAGCACCCAATGGAAGAGTGAAGAGAGCCAGCCCTCAGAGAGTCTACATCCTCCCTATCTTCTGCACAGATGGAGCTCACCACAGGATGCTATTATGCATCCAATCTTTCAAGTGATTCATTGATCCCTTGCGCAAGGGCAAAAATCTCAACATACTACCCAAAACAGAAGACTTTCGGCTTTATGTATGATATGATTTTGAATATGAATTCTTCAACTTGTTCTACACTGGTGGTGTTCGGCACTCCCACATTCCTTCATGTCAAAATATTGAAGTGTTCAATCATTGCACCACAATCATAATTCTTCAAACAGTGATGTTCTTGATGAACAGTGTCCTGCCATCCTCCATGCTCCCATGTTTGACATTCATGTCAACAAGATATCTCATAAGATTCATGTCAACAAGGGTGTATACCAAGACAATAAACACAAAGACCTCCCACTGTACAAATTCTCCACAAACATGCCTCCCTCTAAGGAAGGGATCTGTGATACACATACATGTCCTCTTTCAATGCAGGAGTTTGACAAGAACCTCAAATTTCAGGCTGGGCAAAAAAGTGCAGAGAAAAGAAAATAATATACAACAAAAAATGCCACAGAATTTTGGGCAAAGTCAGAAAACATTACTTGCCTGAAGGAAGAGAAGAAGCATTCAATGTGCCTTTTGCATTGTTCTAGACTCCTGCAACCAATGCTCCTTGAAACATGAGATTCTTCCTGTCCCTCCTTGAACCTTCTCCCATATTTTCCCTTGTGAAATCAGATTCTAAATGTCTACTTAAAAACTCACTTTGCTCTAGCACCTAAATTCAACCCAGATTTGACTACTTCTCAGTTCAAAATTTAGGAGCCTTGAGATGGTTGCATGTGGAATTTTAGAACTTGGCAATGGACCATTGCATATGTTACAAACCTCCACCAGACATTTCTGGATTGACCAAAAACTAAACATCTGAATGCCAGTTCTTTTGGTGGACAATAATGGCTGATTCCAGCAATATATGTTAGCATCCCTCACCCCTGTTCCAAATACAGCCTAACCTGTAGCAGGGAACCATTTCTGACCTGCGTACTTAAGACCTAAGAGGCTTCTAACTAGTATAGAGAAAGAGATATAACAACAGAAAGAAACAGAATTAGTTCAAATTGCTGGCTGACTTTACCCACCACTGTCCACAGTACCTAGCTTGTTGCACCACACTCCTAGGTGCCTTCATCACAAGTTATACAAAGGACGGTCAGTCCAAGCACCAGCAACATGGCCATTTTCACACACATAAGCTCGAACAACTGGCTCCCCATCCTCATGATACTCAAAAGAGCGCCGCAGACAAAATGTTGTCACCATATCCCATGTAGAAAGGGCTGAACAGAAGGCACATGACAGCTCTGATTTCTTAGCTTGATGATCTCTGAGGTTGCGCCACACATGTGACTGCTTGAAGTTTTTGAAAATGCCCCTAAACAGTTTGTACATCCGTTTCTCTCCTGGATGTACACAGCCTGGCCAATCACAGATGTAAAGGCTGTCTGCACGGAACCTATAAATTTTGAACAGAAAATGTGAATAAGTTAGGTGAGTAGAAAAGTTGTAACAACTTGGAAATTTCTCCAAAAACATCAAAGTGTAGGGGTCCTTCAATCTCTGCCAACCCAAGACAGACTGTCCAGAACAAACACATGCAGAACCTGGACATGCCAGAAACTCTGAACTTAATTTAAGCATTACCTACCTAAAGGCAGATCTGCACAAACTTGCTTGCCTGGAAGAAGAGAAGAAGTCTAATTTTGGACTTTCTACACTTAAGGAATAAAAAAACACTGCTTGCTCAGAAGACAGTGAAGCTCCTTTAGAAAGAAGATTCTCAATTTACTATTGGAATGAGCAAAAAATAAATATGTCAGTACTGAGAAGTTCTCCATAATTTGATTTAAGCTGACCTGAAAAGAATTGAGAGATCACCTGATAATGAGCTTATGCATAATTCAGATTCGACAACATAACAGTCAACAATGAGCAATAACTAAAACAAGAAAACCCAACCCTAATGAAAACAGAAAACAAGACCAGATACAAAACTGAGTAACAATATGAACTATATCGATGGTCAAACGCATGTTGAGAGACCTTAGATGGTGAGATGCACAATATTGATCGCCAACAATTATATCCTAACTGAATGTGCGGAGGTTAATGTCAAGCAGGAACCAATTTAGAAGCATCTGCAATGATCATTTTGGATAATCTTAAGGCAGAAACACCAAACAGAAATAAAGCTTTGTTAAGCAAACTTCCCATCCAATTTAAAAGAAAGTTTGAAGAGTGCAAATTTCCCTTCTGAGACCAATTAAGCTTTGGCCATTTCAGCAACAAAGAACAGTTTGGATCTACAAAGCATTAAGAACCTACTAGACTGACTATTGATTACTTCGGAATCTGGAACATTGGAATTCACACGAGGAATATGAATCACACTACCACCAGCACATTCTGGCTGTGAATACTTGATGAAAAATGTGGATGCCTCTGGAAACTTGGGACATTGCTAAATCCAAGAAAGTGCAAGAGAAGCCATCAGAAGTAAAATTAAGCTCATAACTGATTTAGGGTATATGCCACTGCCAATAGAGTCTTTGTCTAGATACATGAAGTTCAGGTGAATAATAAGTTAACGCTAGGCAACAGAAAGTTAAGCAGGATCGCAACAGTGTTAACTGTGCAACCACATAGGTAGTCACAGTTGCCTCCATACAGCAGGTTTGCTCACAAAACTTTGTTTCGAGAATGGACATAACAGAAGAGAAAATAATGGAAATGACCTTGCCTAAGAAGGAGAAAAGGTCCAAATGAAAGAATCCAACTAATTCAGAAATGAGGACAAATGGGTACAGCACTGTAAAGAGAATTAGGGTTAGCAGCAAATGGGGATGAATACAGACCACTGACCTGCTGGCAAGCAGCTTGTTGCCTTGTTCACGAGTTAGCATCCGTATTCCTTTTGCCAAATGGGGATCTTCATGATTACAGTTTGTATTGGAATCAATTGTCACTCTTCCTGAACTTTCATCCCCACATTTGTCTGGAGACGGACGCCATTCAATAGATCTCTGTGTCCTGAGAACAACTCCTCTGTCCTCCCCTGCTGCAGCTTGTTGTCGCAGGTAGCTCCCCATAATTTTGGAATCCTTCATCATCTTGTTGTGGTAGTGCAAGCCTCCTTTCTTCATCTGCTTCACAGGTCCCTCTGGATTCACCTCAGTCTTCTTCCGCTTGGAAAGCAACAGCTTCTCTGCATCAGGATGATGATAAACTTCTACTGCCTTGGCCTTCAAGTCAGAATTCTCGTACTGAGACAAAGCTCCTGAAACTCCTGCTGCTGATGATGCTGCCAAGGCCTCCACATCAGAATTCTCCATTTTGATTTCCTTGTTCTCCATTAAAACCCCAGATCCTTCGGGCTTGATCATCACATCGCTCTTCTCAGGCTCAAATTTCCCATCTACATGTGGATCAACATCATTGCCAACAGCAGAACCGAGCCTTCCATCCGAGGGGGCGCTTGCATCTGCCTTGAGATCTTCTTTTCTAACGATTTGGTAGTCATCAGACTTCCCAATCGCTCTCTCTAGGCCGAAATCGAAGCAATCAAGCAAGACTCCGGCATGGCGCAAACCGGGGCAACAAACGAGCAACTTTTGAAGCGATCCCCAGCCACAGGGCGGCTCACCGAGCAATTCCGGTTGACTGCTGGACTGCATGAGCTCCGAGACGACGGTAGGCAGCACACGCATACATTGGTGACGCCAACACGAGGTTCTAATCACGTTGGTAAAACGACGGCACACGCAGGCCAATCTCGCCAAGTCTCGAGGATCATCTTCCAGCCGCGACAACACATTGACGAGAATATCTTCCGAAATCCTACTGAAGAAAGGCAGAGAGTTAGGGTTTACCGGCTGCGGTTGTTTGAACACGGACTGCGACGGAGGTACTGCTGCTGCCGCTACTACTGGCGCTACTACAGGCCCCATCTCCATCATCAATCCTTCGATTGTTGCTGATGGCTACTACAGCTGCCGATCTTCACGCGCTGCCGCACCAAACCCTACTATCGACACCCCGAAGTCTCTCACAGTTTTCTAGGTCTACAATTCAATGCCTGTTGCAATACACTCACTCACTCACTTAAATTCCTAAGAAGACAACAAAAGAAACGCTTTCTTGCGATTCTCTTTCGTTTAGAAAACCGTCCACACCGCGCACGCACACACCAGCAAACCGCCGGCGACAACGACGACAATCGCACGGAGACATTGGTACAATGCACAGAGGAGAGACGACTAGAATGACAAGGCTCTCGCGGTTTGGCTGCAACGACCCCGTGTCCGGCGGGTATTAGACAAGTCCATCCCCTAACACAAACTGCCCAGTCATACCCAGTCATACCCGTGGCTCTCGAGAGCCCAAAGAACCGGCTTTGTGTAGGGTAAATAGGGCTCGCTCCTCCCCCAAGGGCTTTAAATAGTGTAAAACATCGTCGTGCTTTTCCTCTTTTGATACCCGGAAGGTAAAAACCTCACGGGTATCACATTACAAAAGCAACATGCATTTCAAAAAATGGAATAAGCAGTTGCCTTTATAAGCATTTCATTTTTCAAAATGCCTACCATCTTTAGAGCACATTTACGTTTTGTAATGCATCGTCATAACACATGTTAACGATTTGTAACACTAGTTGAAAATTTTGGTTTTTTTACAATTTGTCTTATGCAACTACGTGTGTTGCATGCAATTAAAAAATAATTATATGCGA
>Ga0209208_10007377_pt1 | contig 14908 bp, 10 predicted proteins | sample S1TSphfallax_3_FD_187694 | JGI IMG/M metagenome (GOLD analysis project Ga0209208, IMG submission 187694) | Host-associated microbial communities from peat moss isolated from Minnesota, USA - S1T2_Fd - Sphagnum fallax MG (SPAdes) (version 2) | ecosystem: Host-associated > Plants > Peat moss >...
ATTTCAAAGGTCCATATTTAGTCCTTTTTTTGACCCAATGAAATTGGGCTTCAAATTAAAACATTTAAATGATGAAGTTTTTTTTCCCATTTCCAAGTTCATATCACCCTAACTAGATTTTTTTTGAAGAAATTTATTAAATATTGGTCTCTAAACATTTTAATTTAGATATGTAAATGGACATTTCATTAATTTAGTTAATTATGAGGTCTTTATTTTGAATCTTGAAAGAAATAATGGACCTTTTCTTACTTGATTTTTTCATTTTAAGTGGGATGATGATATTTCAATATGTGATGGTAAAAAGTTGTAAGCATGTAATCCAACTCCACTAGAAGCAAAAAGTCCATAACCATAATATTGTCAATTGCGACATTGGATGTACCCTACATTGCAAAGTCCACCTTTGATTGAATAATGATTTTTAGGTGTAATTTTTGTAGATTTGGGAGGATTGTAATATACATTCAATTTCTCATATCATTTTTGCTATATATCTTTCAATGCATTTGAATTGTATATAGAAAGACTTGATTAACTCATAAAAATTATCATTGTGACTTCCATAAATGTCTGTTATAATGTGCTTTCACCCATTAGGTGGGAAATTCTCATGAAAATTCAAAAACATACTAACTATTGAAAACAAGAGAAAAGTATGCACATAAATGAAGACAAGGGAAAGGGACATTATAATCATTTTTTCAAAAATGGGGTTGAAAAGAATACGCACAATCAAAAAACAAGGAAAAAAAATGTGTAACAAATTTATTCAATAGTTAGGGTTTGAGAAGAATACACATACACATGAGGACAAAAGAAAAGGACCCAAATTTCCCATAATAAAGGTTTGACAAGAATATGCACACAATTTAGGACAAGGGAAAGGGACTCATACTAAAGCTTTTCAAGAATTAAGGTTTGATAAAATTATCTGCACACAAATTAGGACAAGGGAAAAGAATGTAGTAAAAATTTCCAATAATCAAGGTTTGACAATAAATTGCACACAAATGAGGATAAAGGATGAAAATTGATACATTAATTTTTTGGGGTTTTTAGTGGGAGTGGGATGGAAATTGGTGGTGAAATTAGTAGGTGGGTGATAACTGCTACACATTGTCCTTGCAAATCCTTTGTTCTTATGCCTAGTATTGTTTTCTTGCTTCTATGTTTTACCTAATAACTAATTACCACCCACCACACTAAAACATATGTTATAACAAAAAAAATTATGTTTAAATTTCTTTCCAATTCTTGTTGCTAACTTGCTTGTTTCCCACCTCATATAACAATTACAATTCTTTTTCATGCTTGTGTCAACATGTTGTCATGTCCAAAGGTTTGAAGCACATGCTTATCTCAAGCAATCTCTTGAAGGAAAAACTAGTCGAGCATATTAGAAGCTTGTCAAAATTTCTTGCATTACACAAATTATAAAATCATAATTAACATGATGTGGAGCTTAGGGAAGAAGGAGAATAATTTGAATATAAGAATGATGAATGGTTGGGTCTATCAACCAAAGATTAAAAAGGTAGCATGTTTTGGAATGAAAAGGCAATAATTTAGAAGTAGAATAAATAGTTGGATTGAATAGGCATGTCAATGGGGCGTATCAAGGATCACAAAACATCACATCAACATGCAAGCATTAGTAAATGTGGGAATGATCATCTCACCAATAGGAAAATAATGGCTCAAATCCCAAATTTTCACATTGAGGTGATTCCCATTTTTAATCCTTGGATTACATTTGTAGAAGAATTGTTATTCCCCTTTACTTTCATTCTTTAAAGGGAAAATGAGAAAAATAGGTTTATGCCAAAGTGCATTTGAGCTCACATCGACGTTTAAAACCAAACTAATTTAAATATGATTGAGTATATAAGTTTTATAACTAAGTACATTTGGGTTGTGGTGGATGCTTGTCTTGCTTGTAGAGGAATTTGGTTGATTTGAATTTTCCAGACCTTTTTGTGATGGCAAAGTTGTTAAAACAAACAACCATCACTATTGTGCGTTTTTTTGTCAACACTGAGCACTTTCATATTGGTACAATCTCAATTCTTTTTTTTCTTTTACTAAGCTTCAAACCTTATTTCCCCCCAAAAGATCTCATTATTTTTTCCATTGGTAGGTACTTGACCTAATTTTATTTTGTCATTGATAGTTAACAAGCGATTTAATTCTTTGGATCAAAGGACAATTGATGCTCTTTCCACCTTCGCAAAGTAAGGTTTCTTTTCTTTGAACTACAATGTAATATTATTTCTACTATGCATTGGACATGAATTGGTCTTTTAACTCATCTATGGTGGGTATACCTTTAAATTAGTCCAATGGTCAAGGTTTGAGTTAAATGATATGAGTTTGATAATTTAAAATTCATATTGTACAGGGCTTTAGCAAATGCAATAGAAGGATGGATACAACATGTGGAACTTGGGTTGTGCTTATGGAACCAAGATCTCAAACTCATTTCAAAGTCTTTAAGTAATTTCAAAGTCTTTTTCAACAATTTGATGATTGATGCATGTAGTTGACTTTAAATGGGAATAAAGACTATAAAGGCCAATATACAATTTCAATTTAAGAATCATATTTTTGTTGAAAAACTTTCATTGATGGTGATTTGTAGGTTATACCAAGACACTTCAAAGGCTTTCTTTTGCAAATAGTGGACTTGGAGATATTAGACTTCAAATCTTGGTATGCTTTTGCATTCAAAACATTAACAAGATGTCAGATGTGAGATCTTAACTCAAAGGATGTAATTTAATATACTTTTGGAATCAAAATTAAAACCATAAAATTAATTAACTATAAACATAAAATGAAAATCCATAAGATGGAGGTTGAAGTCTTGTGCATGAAAAGTTATGACATATTCTCATTTGGATTTAGAGATTATAAAGTTGGATGGTTACATCAATCTTTTACTATGTATAATATTATACATGTTCCATTAATACGTTACCTATTTATTTCATTAATTGCTTTTGAAGTAACATTGTGAACATATCAAAATTTGCTAAATAATTTGTATAACAGAAATAAATAAAAATTCATATAACATTAAACATTTGTTTATTGTTTGGTATAGCTTGGAGGGCTACAAAGTTGTGTTCCATTGCAAATTTTGGATTTGTCAAGTTGTGCTTTGACAAATGCAAGTGTAACTATAATATCTTCCATTATCAAGGTTTCTTAACTAAACCATTTGTAAGTTCCATTATCATGCTTGAATTTTTCCCTGGTAATTAACTTGAAAATAACTACAAAAATATATATTTTAAAAATTGTTTGTGATTCAATATATTGACCACGTCTATTAGCATAATACACACTAAGGAATAACATAACCAACATTGTTCTAAGTTGCTTGAAACTTGGAATAACTTGTGTTTATAATTTTCATATTGTTACCCTACATATGTTTTAATTATTTGAATGTTTGACCAATTTTTTCAAGCTCGTGCCAAAATTCCACTGCATTTGTGAAAACTTGTATGTATTGTACAAAATTGCAATCAATCATTAGTACTTGTAGTATCATCATAACCACTAAGACTTCTTTTTTTTCAAAATATAAATAATGTCATATTCTATATGGTGGAAGGATATAGATCATTCAATCCAACATTCCCAAACTAGAAAATGGCTTGAACATAATTCCCACCATCTTCCTTAACAAATTTAACATATTAAAAGGACACCAATATGGGGTCAATCATGAAGATAAAATGATGTACCAAGGGGAATGTGAAAACTTGCTTGGTTTGTGATTTGGATTTTTCCTTAATCCAACATTAACCTTATCCTACAAAGAAAATTAAAAATGACCTCCCACAATTGGTTTCTTTTATGTTTAAAAATATTTTATACGACACAAATGTTCATCATATCTTTTGCAAAGACAATTCCATTACAAAGGAGATGTGCATTTTTATGGATTTTTTTTGGACATCTCATTCTTGGGTTAAAATTTTGGCATTGGGGCCAAAGTCATAAAATGGATTAATTTTCATCCTCCATGATAACATATAGTTCATAAAATTATAACATCCATTGGTTTCATGAATCGATGAATAGAACATGCAAGGAAGCAACAATTATGTTGAACAAATTGACAAAATTTTCCAAGAGGCAATAATGTGTTATATATAGGTTAGTGTTGCAAGGAATACAGATGCAAATTGGAAGGCTAGTTTACGAGGGTCAATGAACACAACATATTCAAAGGTTGCCATACCAAAAACAACAATGGATGGCCAAGGTGTTACAGCCCTTGATCTTTCCCACAATGCTTTCACTGATGTTCTCATCATTGAAATCTCCCCTATCTTGCGTTCCAATGCTCCACTTGTTGGTAACCTTCTTACTCTTCATGTTGTTATTTGGTTAACACTTGCAAGATATGTTTGCAACTTTTGTCATAGAACCAAATGAGTGTGGGCATTGATATTTTTTTAATTGTGATTTTAAATATAATTGGGATTTAACCCATTATTATTTTTGATTGTACATGCATTTGTTCCCCATAACTTGTATGAATAGTTCAATAGTTAAACACATCATGAAAGTAATCCATACCATATTATGAATTTTTTTTGTTAATTCAATTATGTTTTATATCATAAATTGTGAAGATGAAATATGATCGCTAGACAATAAACAAGAGATCACATACATAGTGATTACATTTTTATCTTATTTTTTCACGTTGATCTTTTGTGATTGTGTTGATGGACATTTGGGCCTTTGGATCAAAGCGTTAAACTTAAAGAACAACCATTTGACAAGTTCAGGAGCAAAGGCCTTACTAGATATCATGAAAGACATGAATGTTTTGCAATTAGTTGATTTGCGTGGGAATAATGAAAATGATGATCTTTTGGGAGTTCTTGAAAGTGGAGAACATTATATGGCTTTCTCTCACATGTGGGCTCCATTTTGGCTTCAACTTGAAGATGACTTGGGCTCTTGTAAAATACCAATCCCCAAAAAAATGACAAAAAGGACAGCAAGTCATGATAAAAAAAAATTTGGGTCAAAACCTCAATTCAAAGATCAACATCAAATTGTGAAACCAAAGGGTAGTGCCACTACCCAAATAAGAAACAAAAAAAAGTTGATCAATGCTCGTCCATCTTCTATTATTTATAGCAATGAGATGTGTGACATTGTAGGTCAGCTTGAAACTTCTTCTCAAAGTCAAAGTCTCCAAACATGCCCACCATCCCTTCTGAAAGAAAGTCAAAACATTCGTAAGATTCCAAAACACAAAAATACCAAAAGAAGGTATTTAGGTATCCCAAATTCTTTTGTGGTTAAAAAGACAACTTCATCATGTTTATGTTTGAACGATGATGTGCAACATCCAATGTCAACATCTCATCGTCAACAACTTGGAATTAGTGGGAAGCCCATGGCTTGTCCAAGCAAAGTTTATAGTTCCAAGCCAAAAAGTTATTTTGTTCAAAAAGGTTCACAAACTCGAGACATGTTGCAAAATATGGGCCTTCAAGTCATTACACCATGGGAGCAAGATAATTGTTATAGTGCCCATATCATGTCATTGTCACCTGGAACTCATCCTTCACATAAGAAAAATCAAGGCCTCTTGCACCCAACTCCTTGTTTATGGAACAATAAACTTTATGAAGTTGATGTCCAAGATAATGATGCAACAAGTAATGAGGGCATCCATAAGTTTTTGGTAGAAAAACAAATAAAGGTAGCTCCAACTAATAGGCATCATCAAATGTCGCAACAACCTCTGTATCAACAATTGAGCTCCATATCATCATGCTCCCCTTCTTGCCTTCAAGCCTTTGGTGCCTTGATTTCAAATACGAAGCTTGAAAGTGAAAGAAAACAACTAAGGAAACAAACAAAGGTGGCAAAAACCAACAACATTGGAGTGCTTAAGAGAAGCCACAAGACCTATGGATTATGTAAAACCTCATGTGAAAAATCTCAACAAAAGAAGGTCAAAAAGATATTTTACAAGTCTTCAAAAGAAACAACTCAACCTCATGCTCCTTCTTTGTCGCCTCAAGAGAGGAAAGAAATAGAGTGGAATAAATTTGTGATAGAGATGAGTGAAACTCTTTTGAATCTTAAAGGTGACATCATCCACCATGCAATTAACCATCGTAGTAGGTTAGGAAGATGAGAAAATTTACACCAATTTGTCAATTGCAATTCCATGCTATTGGTTTTGTGATTCATTTATATCTTTGGGTTGAATTTGGCAATTTCAAAATGAAGATGATTCAATGTGCACAACAAGGATGCAATTGTAAATTCCAAGTTGTGAAAGAAGTTGTCAATGTGCATAGCCACAACACAATTGCTTTCTAGTGTAGATACAAATGTAGACTCATTGTACTAGGTGATTAGGTTATAAATTAGTAAGTAAGTGTATCATGTGTTGAAGATGTAGGAAAATGTTTGAATGGGACATCTTGGCTACAAAGACCACTAGTTATGTCAACTCTTAAATTTAGGTTATAGTTAATATGTAATTGTATCACATGTTGAAGATATAGGAAAATGTTTGAATGTAAAGCCTTGGTTACATAGACCACTAGTTAGATCACTCAAGTTCTTGAGATCAATTGTTGTTATCTTTTGTTCAACATTGTAAAGATTATGCTTAGGTAACCAAAGACATTGTTTGTTGTTGTAGACGGGCTTGACCATTTGCTTGGACCTGGGGAAACTACCGTAGCAAGGGCTCTTCAACAAGTAGTTGCCAAACTTAAGCAGGTGCTAATTTGCACACTTATATGCTCCTCAATGGGCATTAATGTCAACTTGGTTTATGAATGCATAGTCAATAATTTGCAAATTGTGTTGTTTAGACAATGTGCCCACATCACTTTTTTCATGCCCCATAATTGTTCCTCATCTATTACACATTATGCTTACTATAAAAGTTGGTGAAAAATCCATTGGGTGCATCATAAAATGGGTGACATATCCATAAAATTCATCATAAAATTTATGTAACTCATGGTATTGTTTTCTTATCTTTGAGGTCATTGATCAACGAATTGTCTATGAGACTCATTTGCAGGTGCCAACTACATACATGAATCCAGGGCAACGGTGTCAACTAGAGAGCTCACATAAAGTTCTCAGCAATCCTGTAAAATCACTCAAGAAAGATGCCCAAAATAGAACATGTTGTGAACCCACTAAGGAACCCACCAATGTTGTAAGAAGGGCAGTTTGCTCTGTTGCAAGCAACCCCTCTAAGGAAAATGGCAAGTTCAGCTAGTCAAGGTTAAATTTTTAAAAGAAAATTCGCATCAAACTAGACAATTTACTCAACAAAATAATTCCCCACAAAATTGATACAAGTGCATAGTTCTGGTTCAATGTTCCCTTTCAACCAAGATTCTACCTTCTTGATGACAAACATTTGTTCATAATTATCATCCATATTCACACAAATTAGTGGATAAGTACACTTCAAACTTGTTTGCACTTGATTATCCAACAACAATGTGTTTGGCTGAATCGTCAGTTTTAGATAAATATTTTAAAGGATTTTTTTGAATATATTGTTGGTTACATAATAGCCATGCCAACATATACAATTTGCATTTGTTGCAAAATTTGCTTCCATGCAAACACTCTTTATCAATTGGAGCATCATTTGATTTTGAAATACACCAAATGGATGCTAAATGCACTTTAAATGCAGAATGTGTACATTAGCCAGCCCAATGGCTACAAAGTTGATTGACAGAGAGACTTTGTATGCAAGATGAAAGAAAGCCATATACGAGCTGAAGCATGCATAAAGGGTTTGCAATGCAGATTAAGTTTCCCATGTATCACCTAATGCATTGCAACTTGCAAGCAGCGATAAAATGTTTAAAGCAATGCAAGGGTGAAAGAATGGGGATCAAAACATGGAGTGTTGAAAGCCTTCCTAATCAAGGGGCTACAAACCCTGAACTTAAAACAAGTTGGTAGTATTTTGAGGTTCACAAAAACTGATTACTGGTGTCAATTCAGATAGAGTGCTCACCCTTCACAAAAGAGGGGGCATAATCACCCACCTCCTTGGGTACTTGGCCCACCCTTCCTTGCCATCAAAAGTCTGCAACACATTCAACCTTGCATACTCAATACCACTGACTTGATCACCTTTAGAAGGAAAAGATTTCTAAGATAGTACATGGTCTACTTAAAAACTGATGTAGACAGATCACAACTCCTTAATCATAGATTTTTGTTGGAGGGACATGTTCCTTCTATGTTGAGGAGCAGAATCGTGAATGGAGAGTCCAGTGCAAAAAATGGGAAGGATGCAATCAATCCAGAAAGTACCTTTCTCAAGCGTTTGTGCTTCTGAAGGGCCCAGACAGTCATGATGTAAGCTGCAGCTCCAAGAAACAGATAGCCTGTCAAGGTCTGTGGCAATATTGAATCCACTCCACTGATACAATTCAGTCGTATAGTTTGCACATGTAATATAATCGAAGAGAAACCCAGATGGAATCTGGTATCCACCCCTTCCCATCTGGGGATCTCAAATTCTTCAAAATGATGTGACAGTAGAAGGTGCAAATCTGGCTCACAGCTGAAACCGCAAATCCTATATACATCTGCTCCTTGCTGACTGGGGTGTAGAGAGGGTGATTCACAAAGCTGTAAATCTGGGGAAAGAAGTATAGAACACAGGGTAGATAATCAGTGGCCCCAAGTACTCGAAGAAGAAAAGTGTCTTGTCTGCAACTTGAGGCCCCAAATCCTTGAACACAACCTGTGGGGTTTCATTGCTGAAATAGTCTTTTAACTTCTTACTGCCTTCCAGCGCAGGGGGGCGGTTCTGTCCAGGCTCCAGACGCAAAGTCAACCGTTGTTGTTCTGGGTACTACTTGACATCTGTAGTATGAACAATATATCTGATGAGGACTCTTTTCTGTAGAGCACAATTGCAAATTCACCTGTGCAGCAACATAAACCACAAAAGGGAGAAAATGAGACAATAATGATAGAAAATAGCCATAATCAAAAGCAGGGAAGTAACCTTACTGCAGCTCTGAATAGCATTCTTCAAGTCAGCAACAGTGCCCTGCAGTCCATTCGAAACAATGTACTAGGATCATCTAGAGGACAAGAAAAAGCCATGGAGAAAGAGAGAGAAATATGGGTTTAGGGTTTAGGGTTCCTTGGCATTCATTATTCGGGAAATCTGTGAAATGGGTATCCAAAAAAACCAATCCGCGAATCGATATACCATAGTTTGGACTCAGGCGAAGACTCCCAAATACTGGAAAAAAACAGAAAAGAGAAAAAAACACAACATCGGGGAGCAAAGAAAGAAAGAAAGAAGGAAAGATGAGAAGCTCACATCCTCAGACACTTCCACTACGCCTTTGATGATGTTCTTCCCGCTTCGGGCCACTACTTGCACGCGCAACATCTTTCCGCGAAACCCAAAACCTCCAAAATCCTTGGCAACAAGAACAGATCCCACCGGCCCAAAAAAAAAATCTCAATTCCGTCGCACTCGCGCAAACCCTAAACCCTTCCGCGCTCTTGGCCAAGAAATTATCCGGTCATTCATGACCGGGTAACTGGGGTAGCCTGTAGACTGCGCTGGAAAATAGGAGGTACCTACCTAGTCTGGAAATTTACTTATTTTCTCTCACTAGATAATTTATTTATTTAATTTTATCATTTGTTGGGGGCAATAGAGGCAATGCCATACCTTCATGCATTAGCTTTGGACTAGGCAACTTGTGAGAGTGCATTGGTTACCGGACATAACCATCCCTCATGTGAATGAATGGAGATTTTGTTTTTTCATCCATACATAAAGCGATTATGAAATTAATTTTCATCCAAGCAAACAAGGGTTATGAAATCATTGGCTCAATGAAAGCTTAGAGTGGTACCTTGTGCTAATTAGCAGGTTGCTAATGAAATGGAAGTTGAAGGTTATGGATTGTAACTCTAGACCTAACATCCATTCAATGTGTTGAGATCCCCTCATGAAGGATGATTATAAAAAGATAATTGTAAGCTAAAGTGAAACAACCATGATTGATGAATGAAACATAAGATGATGTTAATGGTGGATGGACAACAATAATGTTTATGGTAATTTGATTATCCTCATTGTGACCATGGTTGTTAGGAAAAGGAAGATGTTTAGTTTGTGAGCATTTTGAGATTTGGGATTTTTTTCCCCCTCACACTATATGTAGTTTTTTATATCGAATGCACTTTCCTTATTGGGATCATGTGTTTTTTGGGATTTTAAAGTATTTTTTGCACCTCCTTAATGTGTTATTTTATTTTTCATTATATTTTGATTATGGATCCAAAGTTACATAATGTGGATCTTACATCATATAAACTATAGACCAATACTAATTTATTCAAACTGAATCAATATGTAATATGGATTGACATTTTGTCAGAGTGGATCTTCATCTAGTGTGGAACCTACAAATGCACACATCATAATGTACATTTTATTTTATTTACATCAATAGAGTTACACAATTATTTTTTATATCAAGTTTACGATTTACAAAACACAAACAAAAAATGTAATTACTACTTGGATTTTGGGTCATTCACCTTAGATCCATACCAGCAAATATTGGCATCTATTTTAATAACATTCATTGTGCATTAAACCAAAACATGTTAAATCCCCATTTGTTCAACCATGAAAAAAGTATGGTGTTGGAGAAAACCTCTTTGCAATTGGCACATGTTGCAGTAGTGGGATCATAAATCTTTTAGAGATGGGTCTTGTGGTAGATTTGAATTGGCAGGTGTGAATTTTCATGGAGTCCAAGAAAAGGATGAAGGGTGTTCATGGTGGTGATGGCGCACAAACAAAAATAGTGGTAGGAAGTCAAGTTTTTTGAATGCCCAAAAGATGAACACAACACCTCTAGTCTTTTGATTTTGTGGGTATGATAAAACTTTTGCTTGTCAACCTCTCCATGAATTGTTGTTGCATGAAGCAACAACATTCAATGACTAATCAATGGTAATGTTAATGATCATGCATTTTTCCTTGCACTTATTATCTCTTCATAAAAAATATTTTGTTTTTTTTAGGATTTTACCCTTGCAAGTTTCAACAAAACCATGTCAAACCAAACTTTTAGTCTTGGCAAACTTCATTTTGTTGTTGGAAAAGTCTTTGTTTTGTACTCTCCAAACATGGAATTCATAAATGGTATGGAAGCTAGGGTCTTCTCATTAAAAAAAATTGAAGGTTTTTGGGATTGAATTTTTTTTAGGATGCTTGAAGTTCCTCTAATTTGTTAACATGTGGATTTTCTCATTTTTAGGAGAAGGATAACTTTCATTTCTATAAAGGCCATTGCTTTGGCAACTTACTTTGGGAGTTGGAGGTTTGTGGCCCCAATCATTTATTCCATTTTTTTGCAAGATTGCCACCCTTTTCAATCAAAAGTTATATGGGCCAACATTTTACATTCATTTGCATTTTAGCCACTTAAGGTTGACATGCAACCTTTTTCCTTCAATAGTGCATGTTTCCATCCTTCATTTCAAACAATTTTTAAGGAGGGGTGTTGATTGTTTTCAAGAAAACATTTATGAAAGTTTACATAAGTCATCCTTATTAACATCATTTTGAACATGTATTTTAATCTTCACCATGCCTATTTTGAATCATGCATAGGCTTGGGTTCGAGTGCTTGGCTTTTTGCTTGCCTAATCATTTCGTTATTTCATATGGTTTTAAATGTCTTTTCTTTAGCATTGCACATTAGGTTAAGCCTCCTTCATTTGATAGTTCATGGCTTGGTTTAATGCATTTGTGATTAACTTATAGATTCAATGGGGATAAATTTTTTATGATTTGCCCATGGGGGGAACATAATGTCATTCACAATGTTATTTGGGATGTTTTTGCTCCCATTTACAAAGATGTTGGGTTTCATATTTTGTGGGAGTAAACACATGTCCTTCCATCATCTTACTTTTAGTCTTCCCATTGATAGGTTGATATCATGCTCTTTTCAAATGGGGTTTGCATTTTAATGGATGTTGTCATCATTAATCCCACTTGATTATATTTAGTTACAAGAATGATTAGTTTTTAGGGGGTGTCATGACCCTAGCCTTGGGCTCACGACCAAGGCAAGGGCTGGCAAAGGTGCATGCCAGTAGTGGAGCCTAGGAGTCACATTCATGCTCTTAGGAGTGTGGGAGAGTGTGAGGGAATGAATTTCCACATTCCCAAGTGATCTCCTACTTTGGGAGTTGGACTCTCGATGGACTTTTGAATGTTCAGAGAGCAATTTCAGGGGTTAAAACCCATTGAATTGAAAATTTCCTTATATCATGGAAAGCTCTTAAAATGTAGATGTTTAAAATGGGTTCACATGACCCATTTGGATATTTCAAACACAAGTTATGGCCATTAGTCAAATTGCCAATTTGACTCCCAACCATAAAAAGTCAGGAATCGCCCTAATTTCTTTACGTGCAAGTGACGTGCCACATATCGTTGGAAATCTTTTGACAAGGGTTACAACTTTTCTTCATACCTCACTTCAATAAGAGGTCTACACATAACATTATGGGCCTCAAAAGTCGCGGGAGTCCCAATTTTGGGAATTTTGGGCCTCCCACTTGAGAGTCCAAGACAAAATGACATTTGGGTTCTGGCCCCGTGACCATGCATAGAGAATACTATAAGGGGGAAGGTGGTGCCTTCCCCCAAGTTCGGGCTATGATGAGTCTTATGAGTTTGTGTTTGCCCATGGTTCATTTGTGCACCAAAAGTGCTCTAACTATGCACTAACCAACTTGTTGTTTGGTTTATGCAGGTCCGTGTGAATAATTGAATTGCTTGTCAATCTTCCTAGTCGCACACGCCTCTACCCTTGAAGTGCTACAAGCCAAAGATTGTGCCCAACTCCTTCTCCTTCTGTTGTTTTCACCTTTGGACTTGTAGTTGAGACCATCAAGGAGCTTGGGGGTGCATAAGGGGGTTGTCACAACAATTGTGGCCTAGGCAAAAAAGGGAACATATTGATGATCAACACGCTAATGATGCGTTTCACCTATTTACTACAACAATATTTAGGTGTTTACATTAGCAAGTTAATAATTTCTTTCATCTATGTGAACATAACATGGTTAGCCAAGGGGTTTGAACTTTGGAAGACTTCCTTTGTAAAATTTTGCATTCATTTTATAGGCAAAGGGTGTTAATTAATTTATATAAAATTCAATTTGTTATCATATTGAGACGAATTGTTGTTGTTAGGGAGACTTGGCTAGGCTAGATGCTCTTTCAAGTTTTCTATTCATCTCTTTGGTAGGTATGCTTTACATAATCAATGAGGGTTTTAAGTTTTAGAATTGTTGTTGCTTTCTTTTACAACTCCCATTGGTGTACTTGCACCTAATGTACTATTGGGTGTTGATTCTTGTTTTAAAGTTGGTTTTTTTTTTTTTTTTTTTTTTTTTTTTTTTTTTTTTTTTTTCCCCTCCCTTTCCCCATTGGGGTGGGTGTTTATTCTTTTATTTTGTTTGGTTGGGTTTTAACAATTGGTGCTTTTGTTAATAAAGTTATGTAGATTTACATCAATAATACATAAAGTTAAATGATATCATATTTAACAACCATATTTGGTAACATTTTCCATTCATTAATGCCCAACATCATAGCCACTTTCAAAATTGTCATCAAATACCTTGAGTGCATTCAAAGTAATGAAATCAACAATAGTTTCATTGGTAACATGCATTCATTTTAAAAATCAACACAAAATATGCACATCATGAAGACATTTAAAACAAATTCAAGTCTATTTAAAACAATGACCCATCGTGTTTTACATTATTCACATTTCAAAAACATTCATCATTCACCAATGTAAACATGATATGCAAATGATACACTTAATATGCATTCATAGTTGATGTTCAGGACTCTAGTATTAAGTCCCCTAACAACAACCTAATCATTTAAGACCTAAACTTATTTACCATGAAGATTTTATGTTAAGTTAACATTCACTTAATATTGAACAATCACCCATTTAACATTGGGTGCCACCTAAGATGCCACCTAGATTTTCACGTAACACTGATTAAACATTAGGTGTGAATGCATCTTTAGTTGTTTACATTGTCAATGCAACCCATAAGTTGTTGCCTTTCGTTTCCAAAAAAAATATTTCAGAAAACACTCAAAGAATTTTTTTTCCTTGTATTTGACTACACCTCTTTGCAGCAGGGAAGATTCATTTGTCAGTTGGAGCCTTTTGCATATCACAAGTAAATCTTCCATCATTTGAATCAAAAAGCTTTTTTGTGCTTTACATTTGTTCCCAAGGGCTTCCCCTTAATTTTGGGCCTCCACCTTGGGTGTTTAACGGCCTTGAGTCGACAACCCTCAAATTAAGGGATGCCCTTGGGATCGAGTCTTCCCATCTATCTATGAAGGAAGGTAGTTTGTTTTGTAGTTATGAGATCCACCGAACCGGGATGCTTCAGATCATGTTCTTGGTGTCTTTGGAAAACTCTTGATGAGGAGGGGTGCATGGGATTGGTTACATGACGTTTGGACTTGCGGTGCAAAAGTTCTTGAATATTGAATGATTTCTTCACTGAAAATTGTGGGGTAACCCAATACTTAGGTACATAGTTGGGGGCTCTATAGTTGCTACCAATGATGATGGTGATGAATATAGAAAACTTGTGGTGTTGGATCACATTCTTAATGTCAATTTGCAAGGTGGTTTGTGCACTTGGTATTTGTTTCAATGATCCTCTGGACATTGTGTTTGTGTGTGTGCAATGGGTTTTCACACTTTGCAGCTCTAGATTGAATTCTACAATGCCCATACCAGGTTGAACTCTAATTTTCTCC
>Ga0209208_10007378_pt1 | contig 14907 bp, 17 predicted proteins | sample S1TSphfallax_3_FD_187694 | JGI IMG/M metagenome (GOLD analysis project Ga0209208, IMG submission 187694) | Host-associated microbial communities from peat moss isolated from Minnesota, USA - S1T2_Fd - Sphagnum fallax MG (SPAdes) (version 2) | ecosystem: Host-associated > Plants > Peat moss >...
CATGTGAACCCATTAGGGAAGGTACCAGGAGAGCCCATTAGAACAAGCTAGGCAATGCACCAAACCTAATCAGCGAGGGCAAGACGATTACATGACATCAAGGTCTGGGGTGGCAGATTCAACAAATAATTTAAAAAATTTGTGTTCAACAGAGATTTTAGTCACTATTATGAGTGTGCGGTCATCAGCAGAAGATTATGTCATCATGTAATATGGTCAAGTGACATAATCTTCCACCCCAGACCGCAATGAAATTGTAATTGTGCATTGCAACTTCTTGCAAACAGAGCAGAAATTAACATCACTCCTTTTGAGACCATTTTGCTCTACGGTTTTTCACAATGTACTGACCCATTATTGCATTGGGTGCAGGAGATGAATATCTTCAGCACAATATTTCTCAAGTAAGTAGCTGGTGCCATACTTCAAAAGTGAGGTATATGCAGCAAGAGTGATTTTAAGCTTATTTCTGATGACTGCACCTGATGAGTGAGCCTGTTAGGTCCAAAGTCCATACCAGTGTTTGGTGGTTATCAGAGGGTTTGTTAGCCGTGGTCCTCAGAAAAATCAAAGAACCAGTTTATATATATATACATATAGCCATGGTTCCTCAAATTAGTTGAAAAAACCAAATAACCGCCATTATAACCTCCCAGTTATTTGAGGTTTTTGTAATACCTACCAGCAGTTCTTTGATTGATTTTTTCTAAAAAATGAAGCTGTTGGTTCTCTGGTTCTGAAACATATAAAACCCGAGAACTGGTGGTTATTAACAAAATCAAAAACCCTAAACCCAACACTGGGTCAAACTTCAGTTTGTTAACAACAATTTCATTGGATTTCCCCAAAATCCAACTGTGTGGCTTTATAGTGGTGCAAATGAGAAGATATCATATCCCAACTCACTGCTGGCCACCAAACCCATCACAAATGTACATCGAAGCCCCGACCAATGGGACTTGATTGAAATCCGAATCGACTCCACCACAAATGTTCCCAAGATTGGCATTTTGCAGGATCGGTTGAACCGATACATTGAGAGCTTGCCTGAGATTTGGTACCCTAGGTGGCGTTTCGTTGTCAAGGACATTGATGACTCGAGTCACCTCAATATGTATATCACCATTCAACACCATATCAACTTCCAGGTAAAATAAAAATGAATCACCTGCATGTGATGCACTTAGCAAAACTTTACATATTTTTTTGTGTATATCCATCCCACTCTAACAAGTGCATCAGAACTGGACTTCAATGCAATCAACATGGTGCCAAACAAGTCTTTCATATTGTGACCAATGTTGGGTGGGTATTGGAATGTTGCACCAAACCTGCATCGGTTATCAGGTGGTTCTTAAGGTTCACAATCACAGTTCTGAGAAAATCGAATAAAACAGTTCTGATATATAACAACAGTTCTCTAATTAAGTGAGATGGGTATGGTGGTGCTGTGATTGTCCTGCCGCAGGATGGAGGTGAGAGATGGCAACGAAGGAGTAATATGATCCTCCATCTGGAAAACCTAATGAATGAACTAGAGATCAGCTACAAGCTTCCTCCTGCACAGATTGACATCAAAGCTGGGACAATTTTCACAGAGGATCCTCTCATCCCCATCAGCCATGCTGTTTTATGACCCTTGAATAAAGCCTCTCCATTTGCCATTGAAAAAATCTTTTCTTGAAGACATTTTGCCCATCATATATCTCTGTTTGCATTGTGCTATCAAAAACAACCAAGGACCATGATCGCACTCAACACATAAACATCAAGTATCACTACTTGCAGGAGAAGGTTGCAAGCTTAGAGATTGAATTTAAATATTGTCCTACAGAGCAAATGCTTGCAGATATCCTCACAAAAGCTCTTTCCCAAACCAAAGCATCAATTTTGTGTAGAAGGGACAGGATTGACAATTCCAAACCCAAAAATATGATTTATGTCTTCTTGATAAGGGAGGGTGTTAAGGATAGAAATTTATTGAGGTAAAATTGGAATAGACATACCCTTTCATAGGCTAGAGTTATGTCCAGAACTCTTGACTACATCTTCATTGTTGTTTGACATTTAATTCATAATGATGCCTTTGCAATATAAAGAGCTTGCTTGCTCTTTCTCTCTCTCTCCATGTATGTTTGTAATTCAAAACAAGGAGATCAGTAGTGATTTTATTCATCTTATGCCAAATTGTGTAGGTCTTCTGAAGGGGTTTGCCTATTACAGTTGAATGCTGATTTTTGGGCTGCTAGGAGACAAGGATTTTACTACCCATTAGTTGGCATTCAGACTCATATGCAGCTGCTATTGCCTCAAGTAGGGATCAAGCAGGTCCTGTGAATCTGGTTCCATCTAAGGCTAATTAGTTTGGAGCTGATTCAAACTCTCATGTTTGAATCAAGTGGTGATTCCTCAATAAATAAATACATTTAGCCAATTTTGGCGATATTACAAATATGAAAGTAGAAAAAGGCTTAAGTATCCTTCCACATTGTAAGCAAAGTGTGGCAATTTTTGGCGATTTTAAAAAAAAAAAGAAATTTCGCTTTTAGACCAATTTTTATTTTTATTTTTTTTCCCTTCCAAAAACAGGGAATTTGTGACAGAGTGAGGCCGCCGGGCATTAGAAATTGCACCGAACCGCTCTCCGGGTATCAGTCAGGGTATCAAGTTGATAACCATGGTTATAAAATCCGTGCCTTCGGCATGGGTACCGACCGACTACCGACGTGCGTGCGGGTTCACTCTGGCCCCTAAATACTCCTCCCTCAGTGTCGCTCCCTTCTTAAGTTCTCAAAGTTCTCAAAGTTCTCGAAGTTCCCGCATGAGCGAGGAAGAGAACGACGAGGAGGAGGAGGAGGAGGAGTAGCAGAATGAGGAGTGGGCGGGGGTTTTGTGCGGTATTTTTTCTTTCTTTCTTTTCCGGGTTTGCAAGCTGCTGCATTGGTTGTGGCTGTTGAAGCACGCGTGCACGACGACAACACAGCCAGCCACAGGAGGAGGAGGAGCAAATTGAGAGAAGAGAGAGAGAGAGATGGAGACAAGGATTTGCAGACACAACAGGCGATGTGGCAGAGAAAAGGGTATTGCGCACGGGTACAGACGGAGGAGGGAAGTTGAAGAAGAAATATCTATATGGGAAACACAATCATCGTCTCTTTCAGGCTGTTGTTGTCGTTGATGTTGTTGCTGGCACTGGAGCAGAACCAAACTAGGGTTTAGGTATGGAGGGGCGTATGGAGGTGAACGAGGACATGATGAAGATCAGGGAGCAGCTGCGACAGCTGCAAGAGAGGGTAGAGAGTGCTCGGCGTACGGGAGACGAGCAGTACAGGAGCCTCCTGGGTGTGGTGCCCGATCTTGAGCGTGGTATTGAGCTTTCCCTTAAGGTATTGAATACTAGTTTTCCCTTCCTCCCGATGCCTCCTGATTCTCTGGTATTGATCTTCTTTTTCCAAGGAGTGCAAGAGTAGTAGAGTGGGTTGGTTGACCTAATTTGTTTGGAGTCGGGAGTGAAATAGTGGTGTGACAGAATTAGGTCAAATCTTTTCCTTTAGGTCAATCCCTGAGAGAGAGAGAATCTTGGGCTTGGTTTGGATTTCCAGGTAGCTTCAGCATTTGGGGGCTTAGAGCTGAAGAGCAAGGAAAGAGTGGAGAAAAATGAGAAATCCAGCTCCGAGGCTCAGAAATTGGAAGTTATTCGAGCTGGTACTGGTGAGCAGAGGGACTCCTTGTTGACACCGAGCTCTGTGGGCCCATTCTTGGAGCCTGCTTTCAGAGGAGGAGTGGGAAATTTTCCTGGAGGAGCTCTGCCCAATGGAGCTACAGAGCACCGAGGCATTCTTCGAGCACCTTTTAAAGCTAATGGGGAGCATCAGGTTGGTATTGGGGGGCCAAGGGGTGGCCTTGGAGATTTTTGGGGTGGTGATATGCCTATTGGTGATGGATGGGGTACTGAGAACTGGGAAGGAGGTGGAGGATGGGATGGAGGCAGAAGTGGAGCTCCATCTATGAATGCTCTAGGGTTTCTCAAGAGCATGGTTGCAGCCTGCTTGTTGGATCATTCAACATCTTTACCAGTAGAGTCAGGAGCTATTTATCACCGACTAGTAGCAAAGGACATGAACCTGATGGAGAGGGATGCTATTACAGAAGTTGGTGGAGGAGGCGAGACAGGGGGTGTGGCTGCTGTTGAGCTTGCACTTCGTTCCCTTGCTGATGGACCTTATGGTGGAGGAATAGAGATTGATGAGTTTATAGTTGCAGGAATGCCACATCTTATGGTGGTGAACTTTGATAGAGCAAGACTCTTGAAGGAGCTCCCAGGTGGACATCCAGCTCATCGAATGGGTGATCCTCATCATAGGGGTGGTGACCCCCATCTCATGTCCATGGGACTAGGTCATGGGATGGATAGCAATTCTGGGCCTCTTGGGATGCCTGCAAGACCACCTGAGATGTGGGTTTGTGGTGGAGAACCCCGAATGCAAGGAGGGGCACCGTTAGCTGGCCCAGGATCACCCATGTTCCCAGGTGGGGGTGGTCCACCCCATATGGTTCCACGAGGGGGTCCAAGGGGAATGGGCATGCTTGGAATGCCAGGAGGTGGAATGGGCTTTGGAGGTTTGCCATCACCCTTTCAGAGGCCTCCAATGGGTCCTGGTCCACATGGTTTACCAGGTGTCAAGAACCGGGGTGGGGAGGAGGATGATATAGATGCACTGCTTAACAAGAAGTCTTTCAAGGAGTTGCAGCAATCTAAGACTGGAGAGGAGCTTTTGGAGCTTCTTCATCGCCCAACTGCAAAGGAAACTGCTGTGGCAGCAAAGGTAGGTTTTGAACAAAATGAAGGACACCATTGTATTGTTCTCTCTGGAGTGCATATGCTGCATGATTTTTGACCAGAGGCTGTAGAAAATGTGCAGAGTTTAACATCCTTGATTTACACTGATATTGTGCAGTTTAAGACAAAGGGTGGTTCAGCATTGAAGGAGTATTGCCCATCTCTCACAAAGGAAGATTGCCGGCATTATCGGAGCCACTATATAGCTTGTGAAAAGGTCTGATCCTGAGCTGGCCTGTTCAACTTTGTGTAATAATGAAGATGGTATCAACTATCATGAAGGATGATGTTTTCTTTCTATGATGCTCATAAACAAGCTTGATGAGGACAAGCAGAAGGCCACCCTGGAGATCAGGGACTCAAGGACTATGTTTAGGACTCTTGTATTTCTGGATTTTGACTCCAAAAGTCATAGAGAATTTCCCAGCTTTAAAAAATTATTTTTTAGTTAGGAGGTATAATAGAACCTTTCTGTCTGGCTAATAATGTTATTAATGAGACGACTGACTGTTCCAGCCTTGGTGTAGATGTACTGAGAGGACAGAATCCTGATGTGCAAGTTTACACTTCATGTCTGTGTGCTACCATCTTTTACCTGACCATTTACATGTTCTTCAGATGCATTTTCGGCGCATTATTGCTCCTCACACAGACTCAAATCTGGGAGACTGTTCATTTTTGGACACATGTCGACATATGAAGGTGAAATAATCTCTTACAGTCCTATGCTGATGTAGAGTTTTTCTCATGTTTCAGATTTGGCTTTGGCTATTGTTAGGCCATCAGGGTGCTTGTCTGCACAGAAGGATAGGGTATTGTTGAATCCTTCATGCACAGGAGGAAAGGACCTTTTGCTTTTCTGACAATTGAGTTCTTAACAAAGAAGACAGATTGGGTCATGTGGACTGTTAATCCATGAGGCTTATTGAATTGAACCTCATCTTTCTGCATTTTGGTATGTTGTGGAAACTGTTGTGGCCATCCTTCAGTAAAGTAAGCCTCTGTGTTTAGGATAGATTTTTCTGTTGTTGTAGGTTCCATGAGCACGACATCACAATTAACTTGTTATGTGTCTTTTGCTGTTTACAGACATGCAAGTATGTGCACTATGAGTTAGACCCCATTCCTGATGTGCCCGACATGTTGATGGGGGCTCCAGGCTTGCCATCCCCACAGAGGCCTCTATCAAGACCCCAGCGTGCTGAGTATTGCTCAGATGCAGAGCTTGGTGAGCCTCAATGGATTCAATGTGACATCCGCACTTTTAAAATGGATGTGCTTGGACAATTTGGGGTCATCATGGCAGATCCCCCTTGGGACATCCACATGGAGCTGCCTTATGGTACCATGGCTGATGATGAGATGCGGAACTTGAATGTGCCAGCCCTTCAAACTGATGGCCTCATCTTTTTGTGGGTCACAGGCCGTGCAATGGAACTTGGACGTGAATGGTAAGCCCCCTCTGTGTTCCTTGTTCACCTCCACCTGTCTTTTCTGTAGTGTATCTCTCTACTAGCCAATTTTCCTTGTGCACAGGGCCTGCATGTGATACAATCAATAGAAGAACAACTTTGATCCTGTTAAGTTGCTCTTTTGTTGCAGCAAATAAGGGAACCCTAGCATGAAGTCAGTACTGAGATTGTGTACTCATTTTTCTGTAGTTTTGAAGTTTCTGTTTGCTGTGTGTTGTGTGTACTATTGTCAGTTTGGAGTTATGGGGCTATAAGAGAGTGGAAGAGATAATATGGGTGAAGACAAATCAGTTGCAGCGCATTATCCGAACAGGGCGGACTGGCCACTGGCTGAACCACAGCAAGGAGCACTGCCTTGTTGGTATCAAAGGCCATCCTGATGTTAATCGCAACATTGACACAGATGTGATTGTTGCGGAAGTTCGTGAGACCAGCCGGAAGCCTGATGAGGTTCACTTCTACATATCTATCTTCACTGCATCTTGGATCTCCCTCTTTCATGCAATTGTCCATGTTCCTCAGTGCGCAATTGTATGGAGGAATTGCCACTCACAGAAATAAAAAAGCAGGGATGTTTTTGGAGCATGTATCAGTGCTGAGGAATGTAACTGAATGTTTCCCTCTTGCAGCAACATGTGGAATTCCAGTCTCATTAATGAAAATGGATCTCTTTGAAGCATTCTTCAGTGCTATACAGTAGATCACCTCAGAGTATGAATTGTAACATTTTTAAAACTGTTTTCAGATGTACCCATTATTGGAGAGGATAAGCCCACGAACTCGGAAACTGGAGTTATTTGCGCGCATGCACAACACACATGCTGGGTATGTGTGTACTAACTGCTCAAGTATTTCAAAGGTCAATGACATGATACTTTTGGGTGTGGAATATTCTTTTTTGCTTTGTCATTTTCACAAAATTTTGAGGTTTTGAGATCATTGTTTGCATCACTTGTGGAGTGGCTCATTCTGCACACCCATGCTGCAGTTGGATATCACTTGGTAATCAGCTTCAAGGAGTACGGCTCGTGGATGAAGGCCTACGAGCACGGTACAAGGCAGCTTTTCCAGATCAAGAAATCCAGCCCCGTGACCCACCCTCAAGAAGCACTGGTCAGCAAGATGGAAGAAATATTGTCCATGACAACAATTCATCCTCTACGCAGCCAAAGAGCTCTCCTGTTGCTTCATCTGCTGGTAAAGTCAGAATGGATGTCATGACAGCGACAACGACTATCACTATAAGTGGTGCAGTAATTGATTCAGGGCCAGATGAAAAACCCGATGTTCAAGACACTGATATGCTGTCATGAACTTGCATATAACTGGACCATCACTTATGCCAGTGATCTGTGCACCAGGAACTCAGTTTCCCCAAATCAGTGCATTTTGAAAGTTTCACAGATGGGCCTAGGTTTTAATCAGTGATAGAAAAGAAAGCAGAGTGGAAAAAATCAACACTCTGACACTTTTCCTCTCAAGGTGAATAAGCTAGGTTCCAACTGCTGAACACAGTCATGCAGGATTCAGCAGTTAGTTCTATTCAGACCTGTGAAATGCGAATGAAAATCAGACTCTTCAAAGACAGTGAATGAGCAGGAGGTTGGGACAGTTATGGAGACTAGTTCAGTTGTTTCTTTGGGGAATGAAAAGCTTTGTGACACAAGCATGAGATTGGAAGATGAGGAACGTAGTGTTACATTTTTGAATAGCTCAAAACATGAGAATTATCCTGAACAAATTCTTTGCAAGGGAGTATTGCCCTTGTTCCAAAAGGGAGATGGGATTTTGACTGGAGTGCCCATCAAAGTTCTGCACAAAAATGTGTATTTCAGCAGAAAAGGCGGATGCAAGAATTTGATCCCACATTTTGTCATGGTTTCTTCTTGGCCCTTAACATTGTTTGCATGGACTTCTGATATGTAAGTGCCATTTCTGTATGAAAGATGGCTATGGATTTCATGGAGAAATTTTGGTGGATATCCTACCTCTTTTTCTAACAGTCACATGGACAACTTGGCCCCTTTGCAAGCTTCCTGCTGACCTATTGCTTTTGTTCAATATGCGGCCACTTTGTCTTGTTATGTGTCCACTTTGTTTGCAAACAAAGATGTGTGTAAAACCTGTCTGGAAGAGTTTAAAAGAGACCTGTATTGAAGACTTGTGTGTATGCTTCTCAGGACAGGCATGCCTCTTTGCCTCCCCTCCAGGCTCAGGTTCAAGGTAGCAAGTTTTATCATGGAATTCAGTCAAGTACGGTTCTGAGGACAGGCACCAAGTGCTTGATGCCTTTCATATGTTTGAGAGTCTCATAAGCAACTCAGTGGGATTGTGGCCTGGCTCATTTTACACTTCTGGTCGATGGAACCCCTTTGTAGTTTGAGTAGTATCAATCTTGTCATTGAAGAAAGATTGATTTGTAAAGATTTGGCCATGATGCTGGCTGGCTAGCTAGATTAACAAAACATCCAAAGAGAGAAGGAGATGACCACCAAAACCAGGAAGGAGGAGGAAAATGGGAAGAATCAAAGACTCCTAAACACCCACCTGTTTTCACTGTTGGCAATTATGCCTCCCCCCCCCCCCCCCCCCCCCCCCCCCCCACCCTCTCTCTCACTAGGCTGCCTCACTGGGACAAGTTGTGTGTATGCATTTCATTCCTGATCTCCATCTTCTTCACACCTCAGCCTCGGTTGAAGCTATTCTGACAGGTAGCTTCTGACAGGTTGCGGCACTCTTGATCTCTATCTCAAGCTTTGTAAAATAGGCATTTTTTTTTCCTTAGTGGTAGGTAATGCCTGAGGTTGAGGACTTTACCAGAATAGGAGGACCACCGAAGGCAGCAGCCACGTTCTGGTTAAAACCTCTCAGACCATACCGAGTGTATAAAGCAACTGCCTCCCCTAATCAAATTGTATGGATGAACATTTCAGAATGAAATGCCCTTGCTTAAAACCATAAGATCCCTCCAGTGGAGCCAAGTGAATCTTAACTTTTTAAGTTAGGCTCCCAATACACTGAAATTTCTGGCAGTGCTGTGGTTTTGGTGAGTGAACTAACAGTTAAATGTGTAATAGGGTTTGGTAGGTTTCTGAGGATTTTAGAAGACCAATGGAAACTCTTCCAATTTCTGGAGGACCCATCTCTGCTCTTCCAGAGATGCAGATCCATTTTGCAACAACAGACCTACTTACTCTTCTTACCTTTGATATCAAAACCTGCAGCAGCAAAAGCATGTCCTCAACATCTCTAGATACAAAATCCATTGCAAATAGAATCAGAACCACAACTTCTAGTCTACAAATACAAGACATACTTCTTTCTCTTTGGAAATCAATGTGAGGACTTTCAATGTCAATGGATTTTACTCTTCTTGTATGTATACCCTAAAAACCCTAAACCCTCCACGTACAACAAACACACACCCAAAATCTGCTCTGAAACTGAAATCTTTTGTCCCTTGTGATGATACAAATGAATCCTAAGAGCAAGCATTGACCAACCCATTTGTAAGCACCTTCTTCTTCGTATCTCAGGGAAAGCTAGAACTTTTTCTTACCTCCATATCTGCTTCTCTCATCTGAGAGAGAATACAGCACCACCCCACAGGGCCAGTTTGTTAGGGCCTCTTCATGTTCTAGAAAAGACAGAGCTCTTATCCTCCTCCATGTCTGCAGACAAAAACTAGTTGAACTTTTTCATCTGAGATAGAAAACTGCTTCAGGGGAGGTTCTTGGGCTTGGGTCTTTGTGATCTGCATTTCACAAGCATAACCTCAATTTATTGTTTCCTCATAGCTGCCAGGTGTACACTCCTCGACTGTGCAGCTAATCTGCAACTAGCAGTTCCTGATCAAAACTTCAATCTCAATCCCATGTGCAGGACAAAAGTAGAACAATCCAAAACTCATCATGCAAAACTTAAAGTCACAAGAGTAGATTGATCCAGAACTCTTCGCTCAAATCTGCAATTCACAAGCATTTCATCATCAATATGAAGCCATACCTGTGTCCAAGCAAAGGTTTTTCTTGGAATTGTGCATCACACATAGGTGGAGAGCAGTGAATATCTGTTATCTCAAAGAAAGCATAAGGATGAAGAAGCTTCTCCATGAATCCATGGCTATGTAACTCCCATGAATGCAATCTCATGAATACCAGGAATCCAACTCCCAGAAATCCCAGCAATCAAACATTTTGATATCCAAGATAAAAATCAACTGGGAATTGATGCATATACATGGAGTCAATCCATAACAGAAAGAATGGGCTAAGAATTTCCTTATTCCCTCACACTCCCAGTTTCAATACCATAAGTTTCAAAATCACCACTTGCTGCATAAGGATGACAAAGTCTCTGGTCATTGGTCCCTCCCCTTGAAAGGCATGTGGTTTACTGGGTCTAAACTGTAAATTGATACAAACAACAAAAATGCAGGTTGCCCAAATACATCAGCTTTGCAATTATCTGATTTCCAATGTAAAGAGTAACAATTGAAGCCATACAGCATGTGCAAGTTGGAAGATTGTTGTCTCTCATGAGACTGCTCAACAAAGCTATTGAGAAGTTTTCTTCTAGGCTGAGGATAAAATTACTATTCTGTTGATCAAGAAGTTCACTGGCACAAGGTCAAGCCCAGCAGGTCTGTTCTCCCACAATGACAACAATCTCCCAACTTTCATAAAGACATTCCATCACAAATTCAGAGGTTTCTGTAGTTGGTACAAGCTTCTTCAACTGCCTTTGGCAGCAAAGCTTGCTCCAGGGATCTACAATTAGAGCTGCACAGATTACTAAAAAATAGGGAGTTGATCAATCAATGGTCATTATCAACTGTCAGGGAAGACAGGAACCCAACCAGTTGCACCTTCTCTCAAGCACTCAGGCAAGGCTTGTTTCCAGACATCCAAATCAGGAGTGGGTCCAGTCAAAGCTATTGTGTTATTCCCAGACCCACCAAGATTTTTCCTGCAAACCTTGTTGCCTGAGAAAGCCATAGCCATGGCCACAAGTGTCTCCTCCATTATAATCTGCCCATCCCTCACATTCTGTCCCGCCTCAGCTTCCACACATGAGCCTCCACAATTCACCATAATGCGACCTTCAAAAACCCACACACAAGAGCTCCATCAACGATCAGCTAGCATAAAAGAAGAGAGACGTGATGCTGATAATACTAGGGTTTGGAGCATCCTCCAGTAGTAGTTCAGACAACTGCATCCATCTCCTTCTGTTGGAATATGAAGAATCTCTTACCTCCTGGAGACAGCTTCTCTCCAAGTTGCTGCCATGTTTCGATCTGTTGTAGAGCAGGAATCACTGCACCTCCAGCAAAAAGATCAACTATGAGACCTGCAAACCCACCTGGTATGGTGATGTTGGATAGGTTCAAGGCATCCCCAATATGCACATGTAGTTTTCCAGACGTTAGACACTGGTTGCAAGCTTGAGTCCTTATGTTTCCAACCATCATGTTTGCAGTGTTGGATTCGGAGAGGCAACAATGAGTGCTTGCTCCCTCCTCATTCATCTCCCTGCCACCTGCAAATACTCTTGTATATTTGTCTTCATCAGAAGCAAATATGCAGCTACTTGCAACAAGTTCTTTTCCTTCTTCAAGCTCTGACATATTGAAAAACTGCCTTGCAACCATGATAACTGCTGGATCAAGCTCCCAACCATGTATATCCATGGCAGGCCAGAAATGTCGAAGGATTCGAGCAGCTGTGCCTGCTCCTAGTCCAAGAATTCCAATAGGACCACCCTTTGGAAGAAGCGGTGGAAGAGTTGCAAACACATCATAGTAGGAATCTGTGAGCACCTTCTGTGGGAGGTAAACACTTTGTATGTTTCCAGGTTTGTCAAGAAGAAGAATCCGAGCTCCTGCTAGAGGATGCTGTGCCCTTCTTGCCACCTCCAACACCTGCACATGGTTGTACCTGGCAAACAATGTGAAGAAGACAAACCCAACACATGAAGAAAAACAAAACCCAAGAATTGCATGAGCCAAAATCTGTAGAGAAAAATCCTTGATTCTCATGACCTAATCTCTCAGAGATGGACCATCTCCAGGGACAATCACAGCTACCAGCCCTGATTCTTATGACCTAATTCCATCTCTGAGGGATGCATCTCCAAGAACAATCACAGCTACCAGCACTGCTCTCTGTGGGTGCGTGTCTCTCTGTCTGTCACTGTGTCTCTGTTTCTCTCTGAAGTTCACAACAATGAGGATCAGGACTCACATTGTTCTGAATTTGGCAAGCAGTTGAACATCCTCGTCCTCCACAACAACGTCCCAGGCATCATCATTATCGTCGTCGTCTTGAGCAAATTCTTCAACATTCTGTTGCTGCTCCTCGAACTGGGTCTCTTCTTCCTCTTTTTCTTCTTCACACCACCCATCTCCTCCAGCGTAACAAAAACAAGAGAGCTTCTTCTTATCATGTTCCTGTGCCCGTCCAACAACCCCAACATCTTCTCCTTCTTCACTACCCTTGTTGGCCTTACAACTCCTGTTGCTACTACTATTTGCAGGATTTCCGCTTCTTCTCTTCTGCCAAACTACAGTTCCCCGCGGCTCTACAACAACAGATGCCAAAAAAAAGAGCTTCCGCAACGGATGATGATGATGATGATGGAGCTTTTGTGAGTTTTTCTTGCACCACAAATCCTGCGGCGACATGAGATTCATCAGTCTTGTAGCAGCTGACTGACGCAGGAAATGTAGCGACATGGGTTCTTGCCCAGCAGCAGCAGCAGCAACAATAGCTTCTTCTTCTTCTGCAACGTCGGAGACCCTAGTCTTCGTCTTCGTTTTCGAGACTGGCTGTTTCTTGTGCAGCAATGGGTGGTTGTTCTTTAACAGTAGTGCAATGCACTTTTGTTGGGTCTTTCTGTTCTTCTCCGTTTCGTGATTCCAAGGCCTTCGACACTCCTCCTCTTTTCTTCTTCTTTTGTCCTACAGATGGAAACCCTAGCGATGGTGGAACTTCTTCTTTTTCTTCACCACCACCACCAGTTGTTGAGCATCATCATCATGGGGGCACTGCTATTTCCAACGACCTCGCAGCAGCTGCAATCCTTGCACAAATTCTGGTCGCAACCCATTTCACCACCGCCGCCTTTATTCCCAGCAACCCAGTTCCCCATACCCCAAAACCCCACGCAGTTCTCTTCTGCTACCTCAAGACTCTTCTGTGTGAGATGAGTTCACCGAGTCTATCCTCCGTTTCCGGAAGATTACGAGGAACGAGGTATCTTCCTGAGTTCGGTAGAAAACTTGTGGTTATGGCAACAACAACAACAGCACCTTCTTCCGTGCCTGGCTCACTTGAGACTTTGGAGGAGACCGTAGAGATCGCAGCCACATTGGAGAATGGGTCCTTGCCATCTGGTAGAAGAAATCTGGAAGCAATCTTCTTCGATCTTGATGATACTCCTGTTCTCGCCCATGCTGCCGACACAGTCGCTCACAACGCTGTTCAGGTATGTATGTATGCATGCATGTTGCAGTACTCTGAAGCTCCAAGAGCTTTCGATTGCATCTCCAGGATTCTCCTGAGTTCTTGTTGAGCATTCCAACAACAACAGAATGCTTTTGTTGGTTGCTCTCTTGAAGCTTTTTCCGGATGCTGGGATTTTGTCAGTTCTCTGTTGCAATGAATGGGATGGGATGTAGAAGAGCTTTGCCATTTGCCATCTCCCTGCAGTGCTTGCTTGATGATCAATGCAAATCAGGAGCTGGAGATGGGTTTCAGGAAGAACATACGTTGAATCCCAAAAGGTTCCAGACAATTTGAATTGTGTATACAGGGTACCATGTATGAATATGCGGAGATTTTTTATCAATCCTACAGGTTTAGTCATCATATGATTGGCCATGTGGAGATTGTAGGAGCAGGTTTAGGTAGAGGAAGTCCCATTTTTTTCTGAGGATGTTTGTAGTAATATTGACACCCAAACCCCCATCCAAAAGCACATCTTCTACCAGATTTTTCCCAATCTGAACCTGTATGATGGCCATGTGTGGGTCTACTACTACTACTACATCCATGTTTACAGTAGGAACAAGGATTGAGAATGGCATTGGTTTGAACTAAAAGTTGCGGGTGTTAATTAGGTCTGCAAGTATGTCATGAGGTCTAGTGCTAAGTGCAGTAACTGGCCCAATGTGAGCAATCTACTATTCAACAATGGCTACCTTATCATTTGGATTGGAAATTAATTATTTGCAGTGATGGGAATCTCAGTTGATGAAGCTTTTGATTCTTGGGTAGGTAAACCCACCCATTCAGTAGGCCACTCCTCCCCTTTCTTAGCATCTGCCTTCTTTTTGAAAACATTGTGTGCTTCCATGATGGCACGGTAGCAATCCTTCTCATCCAGTTCCTCACAGGTCATGTAACTTGTTGAGTAATTTGATAATTACTTGGGTAATTTGTTTAAAGGGGAAAGTTTAGGGATTGGATTTGGTCTTGGTGTCTTGACTTTCACATATTAATGTGGAAGTCATGTGCGCCATGTGGATGTTGTTTTCTTATCATTAATTATGGAATCACATGGGGAACCATGTGATGGATAAGTTTTAGGAAG
>Ga0209208_10007379_pt1 | contig 14906 bp, 9 predicted proteins | sample S1TSphfallax_3_FD_187694 | JGI IMG/M metagenome (GOLD analysis project Ga0209208, IMG submission 187694) | Host-associated microbial communities from peat moss isolated from Minnesota, USA - S1T2_Fd - Sphagnum fallax MG (SPAdes) (version 2) | ecosystem: Host-associated > Plants > Peat moss >...
TTTTTCTTCATTATTTTTTTTGTCTTTCTCCTTCTTCTTTTCTTTGTTATTTTTTTCCTTTTTTCCCTTGTTTTTCTCCTTGTTCTTCTTATTTATCTCATTCTCTTTTTCCTTTTCTTCAAGGTGATGTCTACAATGAACAACCTAGGATAGCCAAGAAAATAAGTAATGGTTTAAAGTGGGAAGGAGGTACATATGTAAAGTTGAGGAATGTTCCATGGGTTATGTTGTGAATGCTTGTTCATTAGGCATTTCAAAAAGCTTCACAATTTCATTGCAAAGCTAATACTATTCAAACACCCCTCCACTTGTGAAGGGGGCCCTCAATGTATATAACATCATTAAGCCATAAATGTGAAAATCTTAGGTAATGTTTTTTTAATATTGTAATGGGACAAACATAAGGTAAGTGTCACGAATACTGCCATCAATCGTCGCTTACATCATCACTTGCACCATCATAATTGTTTACATCATCGCTTGCATTATCATTTGCATCATCATTAACTTTCAATTAACTCCTATTTCATAATTAATTAGGAAGTTTCTCAAAAAGCTTTATTGGTCAAACACACATGAATGAATTAGGTCCCCAATGGGGTATAATATGAGTTAACTCTTATTTAAATTTTAGTTAATTTTTAATTCACTATTAATTAGGAAGCTTCTCAAAAGCTTCCTTGGGTGATGCACACATGGAAACCTCTATGGAAACTTCTTTGAACTAGGTCCTCAATGGGTTATAAATAGGGGTAGGACCTCCCATTATCTTTAATATGTTCACCTCCAGTTTTGGGTATGTTTTCTTATCATAACCTTTGTTTTCATATCTTATCAAAATAAATTTATTTTTAAATCATCTTCTAGCATATATCGTGTTCTTACCTTGCGTTTTTGTGTTTCCAATCTTGGATTAAACTTAAACTTGCATTTCTTGTGATTTGTTTTCCTTGTTATGTTTTTGGTTTAGTTCCTTCTCTTGTATTTTTTTGTGCCTATGATAGTAGGTCGTTCAGACATCTGAAGTTGGTGGAAAAACTATCAAGGAGTAATATTTCATTCACAATCAAAATTTAGACTCCATGGCAAACAACGATGATGCAACAATATGGGCATTAAAGTGCAGTTGCAATCAATGCTACCTTTGGAACAAATGAAAACAAGGTAAATCCTTTCACTGTAACTTATGTTGCAAAGCCTAGGAAACCTCTAAAACATAATGAACCACAATTGTTATATGTTGACACATGCTAAAAGCTACTTATGTTCATAACAGCTTCCATTGTACACATAGATGGTGTTTGATGGGTGGAAAAATGATTTTTTGGTTAGGTACATAATCATATCTCGGAGTAAGCAAAATGACCTATCCAAATGGATGGATGGTATTAATCGAAAAATGCAAGAATCAAAACCAAATTGGAAACCAAATGCCTTCATCATTAATGATGTTAATGCGGAAATCAATAGTTTAAAGTAACAAATTAAATTTTTTTATCATTCCATATAGCCCGGCTACACAATATTTGATTTAAATCTATGTTTCAAAGGTAGAGTTTTTTTTATGTTCAAAGTGATTTGCACATGGATATGCTTCAAGATGAAATTGTGTCATGTTCTAGAGATTGTTTCATTATAGTAAACTCTCTCTAAACTAATATCCTTGGGATTGGCTAGAAGATATTAGTTTACACAAATTAGATTAAGTATGAGGCCCGCCATGGGCCTGTGCCCACATATTAGTTTAGAAAGAATATTAGTTTACACAGTATTAGTTTAGAGAGAGTATATGTATGGGGTCCCTAATTCTAAATTATTTTAATGGTTTATGTTTTAAGTGGGTTTCAATTGTCAAACTAGGTTTTAGTGGTTTATGTTTTGAGTGGGTTTCATTAGATGAATTTGATTTCAATTGTTTATGTTTCAAGTGGGTTTCATTAGTCAAACTAAGTTTCAGTTGGTTATGTTTCAAGTGAGTTTTAATGGTCAAATTAAGTCATAGTGGTTCATGTTTCGAATGGGTTTTAGTGGTCAAACTAGGTCTCAATGGTTTATGTTTAGTTTTAGTGGTTTATGTTTCAATGGATTATATTGTGCATTTCAAGCCAAAACATGGGTGGGTTTAAGGTGTTGTGCGCACAATAACCTTTGCGAACTAAATTCAATCTATTTTGGGATGATTGGCTATATTTAGATATTATTGTATCATGTTTCTATTGTCTTGTTTGATTGCAAAAAAATATGGCCAAACAGAAAGATATTTTTGTGCCTTTAACATGTAAAAAAAACTTGGTAGAAGCAAGCATGCATTAAAATCAAGGATGTGGTAGTTCGAGTAGAGGTCTTAAAGAATATGGGGTGTATCATGCATGATACATCACAACCCAATGGAAAAACTCCTTTAGAGTTCACAAAAGAAGAGTTACTAAAACATATGGAAATGATTCCAAATGCTCAAGTATTTTGGTAGTATGTTATTTTACAGTGGATGCCAACATGCAAAATGCAGGTGATGGGGAATCATAATCTCCCATATGCTAGCCATGATACTAATGCTACCATTAAAAACTACCATGCATACCTAAAAGCAACATTAAGAATTACAAAGTCACAACTCTCTAGAAGACAAATGAATTGGTGCATCCACTAGTTATTGGGAGATGTTTTGTTGGATTATTGGTACAAAAGTTTGAAAAAAAATTGGGGGTTTGTCCCAAACAAGTAGGAACAATTTGTTATTATTGTCATTTTTCATGCAAGGGACATCCCAAACAATTGTGTGATTTTTCTAGAGGATGGTGGTGGATATGCAATTGTCACCTCTTTGAAACATGAAAATGTGAATTACAAGGTCTACAACCCAGAATCTAAGTGGGCCTACTGTGAATGTCTCCAATCACAAAGGGGAAACATATGTAAACATCAAATTAAAGTATTAATGTTATTTTGCCCTTATCTAATAGAAGGAACAATTACATGTTATTTTAACTAATTGAATGGAACTTTGAATGGTGGGTTGAGTAGCATGCTTAGTCCTTACCCAATTGTAAACAACAAAGTTCCAACAATTGAACGATGGCCACGTGATGTGCTTAAAATGCCTAAATGATTTCCTTAGTTGTAATGATGCAATTCAAAACATTAAATCTAAAAGGAAACTAAACCTAAACTTTGTAACCTATAATTTAAATGATCCACCACTCAACATGTTTCAATCCATGTTTCAAATACTTTTGCAAATGAGGACTTATGTTTTTAAACAAGTTTCTTCCTAGCTACTATTGGAACCAAATTTCATATTTTTACAACTTAACCGACAAGTTTCAAAAAAAATAAACGCATTTTGCAAGTGCATATATGGCCTTTATGGATTGTTATGTCATTTTGGGATGTTTTTAAGTCTATGTTTCTAAGTGTATTTTTTTAAATTTGTCTATGTTTCTAACTCTATGTTTATAAATATATATTTCTAAGTCTATGTTTCTAAAAGTCATGTTCTTAACATGATCTTCTCATCATTTTGTTTCTCTTGTGGGGCATACTTATGTTGCAACCATTATGAGCTCTACAAAGTCCCATTTTTTAACTTCACAACGAGTTTTCAAACACATAAGTCCATGTTTCAAAATATCATGTTCTTATGCAAATTCATGTTCTTTTCATCCTCGAGTTTTTATCATATTTTGTAATTCCCTAGTATTTGGTTTAGTTTCGGTAATCATGTTTTTATGATGTTTTATAGGATATTTTCCAAGCCTATTGTCCACAACATATTAAATTCCATCAAATGTAAGTGATGGCTTTGCAACATTGCAAACAAGCAATGTCGTGTTTGAAAATGTGGCGGCTGAAGACTAGTGCTAATATTCAATATATTTATTATCGAACATTCACTATAATTTATTTTATTTTATTAAGTTACTAATGAAATGAAGACTTTTAAAATGTGAATACATCTATCATATACTTGATTATTATCTTTGGTTATTTTTTATGTTTCTATCAGGTTTTGCTGTTTCCCAATAATTTTGTAGCTTCAATAAACTCTAGGTTTCTAAGTTTTTATCATGTTTCTTAGGAAATTTTCAAAACCTTTGATCCATAACATCATGTGTTGTGCGTTCCTTGCATTAACATAAGTTTTGATATTTATGTTTCGTAGGATGTTTTGTAAACCCATGGTCCATAGTGGAATATATCCCATCCATTGTAAGAGATGTCTTCACAATATGGGTAGCGAGCATTCGCTTGTTCCAAAAGGTTGTGGTTTAAAATTATTGTATAGAGGCATGATCCCAACATGGTTTCAGAGAGCAATGTTTATATTTCTATCATGTTTTGTGTCATGTTTCAAAGGTTTGATATCCCTGTAGTTTCGAAAAATATGTTTTTACATGTTTTTGTCATGTTTTTACACTTTCCATACAAGTTTGTTACATGCTTCTTATAGGTTTGTTACATGTTTATTAAGGTTTCTATCCATGTTTCTTCCATGTTTTTTAACAATTTATTTTTTTCAATTTTGTATAATAAGTTTTTACATTTCTTTTCTTTTATGTTTGCAATATTCTAATGTTTTATAACTTGTCGAGCTTTGAGAGACATGGTTTATAATGTTTTCATAAACTTTTTACCATGTTATCATGTTTTAGAGGTTTCGAAACATGTTTATTCAATTTTTTTTCATATTCCAAGGATATGTTCTAAATGACTTTTTGAATCAATTTAACATAGTCATTGATGTAACCAAGTTGCAATACTTCACCCAATGTTCTTTGAAGTTAACCCTTAAATTGTCCAAGAACACCCAAGGGCTATGAGAGGAGCACTGCAATAGGATAATAAGACTTTGTTCACCAAAAACACATATGAAATAATTATCAACATATAGCACATGGATGTTTGAAGGCAATGTATCAAATAAACCACGTCATTTCCTTCTAACATCCACTTGCCTTTCATCAATCACAACAGAATTTTTTTTATATAATCTATATTATTAGACCTAGAAACATAACAAATGTGCTTACAAAAAGTTCTTTTTAAACATGGGTTGAAACTTGAAGCAATTAGTGTGAAAATTACCATTCAATTGGATAGTCAAAACTTGTGTATAAAAATAGAAAACATGGGTTAAACCCTAAACCAAACGATATATGAAAACTACCATTCATTGGATAGTTGAAACATGTGTACAAAAATTTTAAACCTACAAAGATGTTGAAACATGTAATTGGAACATGATTTTAATGTAGTTCGTCATGTTTCAAGTGGTACATTTCGTCAATATGAAAACTACCATTCATTGGATAGTTGAAACATGTGTACAAAAATTTTAAACCTACAAAGATGTTGAAACATGTAATTGGAACATGATTATAATGTAGTTCGTCATGTTTCAAGTGGTACATTTCGTCAAATCACCTCATTTAATTAGAAACAATAATGGTACCCATACTTCCCTTTCTTAAGAATGTTGTAGGTTACATTTTTGTGAGATGGCTCCCAATGCTCTTGGATGTTTAAAAGTAACATATGGAAAACTCTGAAACATCATCTAGGAACACCCAAGAGTTGTGGGAGAAGCACTACAAGATTATAATCTATTATCCATTTTCAAAAAACAAGTGGATTGTTGCCAAAAAATGTTTAAAGAAACAAAAAAATCAGAAACCCAAAGAACAACAGGGGAAATGATCAAATAGAGAACAAAAAGACAACAACAAAAAACAAAACAATGCAAACCCAACAATGTGGGAAATGAATACGATAAAAGTAGTAAACATGTTCGTTTTGTGAGCAAATATTTAGTGTGCAACTTTTCAACCTTAAACACAACATGTGTCAATTGCTAGAAACAATATAAAAACCAATATCCACCTGCAAACATCAAGAAACCTCAATAGGGTCAAACAAGAAGTGCTACTAGTTCATGCATAACACTATTGTGCTTTGAATGGAAAAATGAAAGTGAAAAAAGTTGCGAATAAAAACATGATGAATGATCTAGTGCAGGTGAAAAGACATAACTTCCTTAATGACACCATGAACTTTTTTTTGTTATCAAAACCCTAATTTAATTTTTGGTGGGGGAGCGTCAATGAAGACATTAGAGTTCGGCAAAAAAATACATGCTGACAATGCAAAGTTGAAAAAGGCCTAAAGTGTTATGGATGGGTCATGGGGCATGGATGGGGATTGCATGGGTGAACATGGAAGATGGGCGGATGGGGCCAAAACATAGCTCCTAAAACGTTACATGTTTGGTGGGACCTATTTCAGGGGCTTGGGTTGCCTAAACATCGAAACACATGCCACGCCGCCTGCTGAAACTCGACTTGTTTCAATGGGTGGTAGGTTTCAAGGTTTAAGTTTTGAAGCTCATGTTTTGTGGCATGAAATTTTCAACCAGCCGAAACAAACATTAAGCTACCATCAAAACACAACATGTTTTTGTGTTAATTTGCTATGGGGCCAATGGTGCATGTGCATGGAAACCCACACTAGGCCGCCTCAAAACGAGCAACACAACTGCAACTTGTCACTGAAATAACATTGAGGCATCAAAAAATGTGTTCCCTAAAATGGCTTCAGAATTGTCTAAGGTGAAGTTCTCAAATAATCAACCTCTTTTGATGAATAATTATACTCCTAATGTTACTTTAAATGCTAGCTTTGCTATTCCTTGTGCCATATGCACCACAATGGTGTCATCCACCTCCTTGATTTTGATTTCGAAAAACTATCATTTATGGAGTCATGAAGGAATTTGTTGGTCATGAATCCAAAAGACAACAAACATCCTTGTCATTAATTATACAATTTACCTTTGATAAGTAGGAGATTTTGCACATGGCAATTACCTTGGCCTTGAATCCCCCTTGAAAGACTTTTCAACCTTAGGTGGAGACTTCATTCACCCGAGGTGTCTTGGGGCAATCATTCACCAAGTGACCATGAAGATCACAATTGAAACTTTGCCAAGTCTCCCCTTGCCTTTTTCCCCGCAAGCTCTTTCACCTTTGACTTTTTTTGTCTTTAGTAGTGGGCTTACTCCACTTTCGTTTGTTTCAATGACCTTCGTTGTAGTAATTATTTGGCCTCATCCTTTGAGTAACCACACTTTTAGGGTTAATTTGGTGGCACCAAGGACCATCGTCTTCCATGCACTCCACCAACTTCATCAAGTCTTAACATGTTTTTGGGGTGTACCAATCTTTGTGCCCAAGGCTAAAGGCCTCACATAAAAGCTAATTTCTTTGAAGGTTTTTCTTTTATCAATACAGAGGTTAACTTTGCGTTAAATTTTTGCATGTATTTTACAAGGGATCCTAGGCCCTTCACCTTGTTGCAACTCCAAGATTTCCATATTATCCTTGAAGACATGGTAGTGCAGCATAAATCTCTCATTCAACTATGATTTGAACTATTTTCATGTTAAAGTGTTAAGCAAGTCCAATGTTTTTTGCTTTTATGTCATCCACAATCTAAGGCATGGTCCTTCAACAATGTTTGGATTGAATGAAGTTGTTCCATATCTAATGCATAACATTTTGTCTCCATAAAGGCCTCCACTTGGACAAACCATTGGCAAAAACTTTGCACCTTCAATTCATTTCTTATGAAAGTGTTGAGATAACAAACTTTCATTGGTTTGATCAAGGCCCTGCTTTTGGGGTTGACACACCTCTATGTTTGTTTAATGCATGTATCAAGGCCAAGTGGGCTTCATTATGTTGCAAGAACATGGCTTGGAGTGATTTTACTAACTGTGTCACCTCCTTAGCAGGTGGAAGGTTCATCATTCCTTTTGAAGGCCTTACTTTGGTTTCCCCATGGGTTGATTCCACATGGGTTTATTCATGGCCTTCAAATTGGTTCCCATTTTGTGATCCTAGAGTTTCCTTTGAGGGCACAAATCTTTCCTTGGATGGTTTTCCACCCTTTCCATGCCTTCCCAAGGAAGTCCAAGGTACAAGCGAGTTATTCTTGCATGAGGATTATAACTTTGAAGGACTATCTTCCCCTTCTACCAACTACTTCCCCTTATCTTTCTTCCCTTGAGTCAAAAAGACTCTTCTCTCCTTAGGTGGAGAGTCCTACCTTCATGCCTTTCTTTTGGCGTTTTTTTTCTTTCTTTTTTGGGGGAAATTGTTCTTTCATGTTGAAGGCTCATATGCTCTTCACTTTGTCAAGTTATAATTCTTCACCTAACATTTCCTTCCTCGTATTGGCAAGCTCTTGCATTCCAACCTCCTTGGCCCCATTTTCCTTCTCCTTTTAAAACTTCTATTCTTGTGGGCTTAACCTTGTCAACAACAATTAGTGTTGCAACCACCTCCATCTTGCCTTCTGTTTTCCAAGTCACTTGGAGTCCTACTCTGATACCAACTTTTGCCCAGGGATGCCCCTCAATGCATCCCCACATTTCTTGGCTTCATAAGATGATTCTAATTCACATGCCAATACTTAACCTATCTAAAATCTTAATCTTAGAATAACTTTCTAACATGTGCATTTCCCTCAACCTGGATGCGAACTTCCCCAAATGGTCCAAGGCTTCATCACTCAGACTCCATTAACTCCGTCTAATAGCCCAACCACAACACTTAGACTTGTTTCAAAAAATACACTAAGCCATCGCTCAACCCTCCACTTATTTTTTCACACCTTTCTGATAAACAATGGCTTATTGCACCAGGAGTCAAACTTGGATTGGCAATCAAGTCACATCACCCATGTTGACATGGGGCTGCTCCATGGTGGTCCTGGCATGGGTCCCAACTGGGTGAGACCACTTTTGGTGTCACCCAGGAGGCCATGGCAAGTACCTTGTTAACTAGTAGGTTGCAAGGTATGGTTTATAACTTGTGACCTGATAGCCAATCAAAGTGTAGAGATTCTCATTAGGGTGTGGATCATGTGTACTTTAAGCAGGCTATTCAAATGTAACCTCAAAATACACTAGAGAAACTTCATCTGTCTTTAGTTAAATACACTTGGATATTGCAGATTAATTCTGCATGTCTCCGCTGAATTTTGAAGTCCATACAATTTGGGCTTATCGTACCATAGAAGGGGACAGAAATGGGCACTCCCCGAAAGAAGGAGAATTACAGCATTTGATCAGAAATCAATGGGGTGGTCGGGTCAGCCACAAGGGCCCACGGCCCACTAGCACTCAAATGAAGAAGCACAGCACCCGCCCAGGGGTCTGCTGACATGCTCTGTCCTTCGGTTTCAGAGGGAAAAACACTTTCCTCACCACCATGACAGAAGCCATGTGGTTGCCCATCTGACATTCTCTTTTTTCGGATGCAGAGGTGCAGGCGTTTCGTTTTTACAACTTGACGAAAGAAAGCCGTGCATGCATGCGCTATGCTACCATGGTCTCATAACTTTGTTCAACTCACGTGTTTTTCTCAGTTTTTTTCCCCATGTAAAGCGGACCATTAAATGGTTAGCTGGCCATCAATCTAGTAAACATGTGCTTCCTGGTGTGCATTTAACTGTAAATTTGGCATTACAGTGTGTAGGTTTGAACTCCACATACCCATTGACAGGATCCTCTGTTTTGGTCAGCTGGTGATGGAAGCCCAGGAGTGTGAAACACTCCAGGTTTTTCAAATATAGGTCTAGTGCAGCTTTGCCAGGCATGGACCTCTTTATTTTTTCGTTTTCTTTTTGGGGGAAGACAGAACAGCATACCCCATTGACAACCATAGACCCCATATTCAATATTGTTCTTGGCCTAGTAGTAGAGCCTTGGCTCCAGCAAAGAGCAGAGACACAGTAGGCACAACAGGGTGCACACAAAACTTTTTATCACATTCAAAGACTCATTGCCTGTGGCATTCAGTAGGTATCATGGCGACACCCAGACAGCGGTCGTTACTGGGTATGTATTAGCATCTTGTGTACTCAAATGATAAATACGTTATGTTGGGTCTTGGGTCTTGGTTATATTTTAGAGCTTGAATCTGTCTTCAGTGTTCAGATACCCAACAAGTTCAACTGAGTGTGTTGACAAAATTACCTTTTATATAACTATAGAGTATAATTTGGCTCCTATCTCAAACTTAAAAGCTTGATGACCTGAATTTGCAAGTTAGTGAGGGTTTGCTGGACGCTTTGTAGATGCTAAATGGTAGCCTACCAGGCAGTACTTAGCCCTCCAACAGCTCTCCAGGTTAATTGGGCTCATCATTTGCATTATCAGCTCCTGTTGCCAATGGGTATCCCACCAGAACCCAGCTTAAATGTTCTGCCCTTTTCATAAGTATGCAACAACTTAAGAATGATTCCAAGTTGAAAGTCTCTTTGCAATTTGATATACATAGGAACATCCCTGGTATATAACAGGTAGAAAAGTGAAGGAAGACTATGAAGTTCTCTCGAGTGATATGGCTTTCCCTCATTTGTTTCAGAAACTACTTACAACTACTACAGGGAAATCAGGGTTTGGGATAATCAATATAGCCTCCAGAGGAAAAGGATTTAAAAAACCTGGTTGTTGCTCCGTGTACAAATAGTTTTCAGAGTGCTGATAATAACATTAGGCAAGTAGATACTTTCATTTGATCACGAGCTGTAAGTAGCTGAGCATCAAGTAGGAAGTCTAGGTCCTGAGTCCTGACCATCCCACAATTGATAGAGCCTTAGAAGCTGAGAGGAGAAAACCCTATTATTGGTAATCGTGCTACAAAATATGATCCTACTTGGGTCCCGCTAGGCGAGAGCCAGGCCAAGTCCAAGAACAACAGACAAACAAGTGATTTTAAAGTGGAAACCTATTAAGGACTTCTGACTCCCTTGCAAACAATGGGCAATTATCTCCAAGGTCACAAATCACGACACCTTAAGGCAAATCCTTGTTTGAAGAAAAGGACATTGTGAGATTGCCAGAATTCTTTTATCTCAAAACTACCACACAAAAGAAAGGTAAAAGAAAGCAGCTACAGTTGCTGGATGATTTGGAGCCAAGTGTCTGTTTTGGTGTGGTGCACATAGAGCTTTAAAGGAGGGTGATTTTGTTTTGCAATCAATCCATAAAGCATGACTGTCAGCTAGTGGCCATGACACACTTCCCCATTACCTGAACAAAATCCTGATAACCAGAGATATGCAATGCTCTTGCATGACTAAAAAAACACTATAAGAAGCTAGTGTTGGACTTATGAATTAACACATGCATAACTTATGCAGCAAACAGTGTGCTGAACGAGTCCAAAGCAAGCCAAACAAATAAAATAGCACCATTATGGCACTCACTCACAATCACAAATTGTGATATTCATCGAACAAATTCAAGCTAAAATATGATTCTTCAAGTAATAACAAGACCTTACACTTTTCAAAATGTGAATGCCAATGTGAAGAACTTTGAAACAGACCACATACTCAAAAGGAAAGCTTGGTTGATCCCACTACAGAACCTAGAGTTAGTTGATAAATGAGTTTTCAGAGTTAACCCTTTACTGCCCACTTGCAACCTGGGTTGTTTTTACACAATTTGTTTCTTGTTTTTTTTTTGGTGTCCTTTGCTCCGAAGGCCAAATTGACCAATGAAAAAATGTGAAACATGTGTTAAAACCAATAATTAAAATGTTGGATACATCCACAGACAGAACCAAAAACAAATGAGAAGTCTAAGAACCCAAATTATTTTTTTATCATCCGTCAGTGACAAATATCAATACCTGTAGATTAATATACTATCATAAGATGTCATTTTGCTAGATACAAGTGGACTATGTTCTTTTTTGCAACTTTGCAAAATTGAATTTTTTTTTCATCTTCACAATTTAAAGAAAAAGGAATGAAATGCAATGAAAATTAGAAATTGGAAAACTGGAAATGAAAAAAAAGAAGGTATGTAATTGTTTACTAAAACCGAGCATTAAGCATTGTGTGCAGTAGCAACAAGAGAGAGCATGCAAAGACAACTTAATGAAACACTAGTAGGAGTAAACCATTTTCTGCATGTTTAATTGCAGCATTGAAAAGTTAATAGGCTAGTTTTTATGTGGTTTGATTGTCTATTTACGTTTATATTTGAGCTAATAGAGTTATCCATGAAGTCACCCTGTCTTCACCCTGTCTTTGGGCCTCCTTTCGCCCCCTATTCCCTTTTTCAGTGGTATCTGCAAAGTAAGCAACTTCTATTAAATCTCAGTATGAAATGCTGAAACATGGCATCTAATGCACAAGGTTTGGAAGTAATTATAATAGTTGTACACGTAGGAGCAGTGGAAATATATGTAGCAACAGTGGGGGCGCTGAGGAAAAAGGAAAGACAGGATGAAACTGAGTTTACCACCAAAATTGATGGTTTTCTCAATTCCCCTTCCCCCCTCCCCCCACCTCTCTTCAATGCTATTGTTTTTGTTTTGCAGGTTTTCTTTTAATCTTACACCTATATGACCAAACTCAGGGTTCTGGTGCTATGTTTTCCTTACTTTATGGATAACTCTAATAGTTGATCATGTTGAACCTGCTGAGTTTGGAGATATTGATGTAAAAGGGTCAGGGATCATGTGTGGATTATGTTTGTTGGCTTCATTGAGCCCACATGTGTTGATTGTGGGCATGTGATTGTTAAGGATATCTACACACACAATCTACCCTAAAGTCTGTAATAGATTGAAATTTTTGCATCTATGCCACTTCATTGTTTGAACAAAATTTGCAAGATTCCAATTTCATTTTGAGATCATATGGCAGGTGAGAGAACTTGGAGAGGTCAATACTGATACAAAATGAATTCATATGAACATGTACTCCTAACTTCAGGCATGCGACACAAACATTCAAAGTTTGTGAGAAATATATATACTCAATGTTTATGAGACTTTTTCCAAGAAACCCATCCCAATGTTTTTTTTTCAATTTTGTGATGTAGCTAAGGTGGGAATCCTCCATAAGTCAATTTAACCAAATTTGGCTATTAACAAAATAAGAAAGAAAGAAAGTTTAAACACCCTTATATATTTTTGGATACTTACTTGAACCATGTATATAAATCTGGCAGTTTCTAGATTTTTTTCCAAGTTTTGGAAAATAAAATAAAAAATTCATTGATTTTTCCATAGATTTTTTGCACCTGTGTGGAATTTTGCACCCAAAAAAAAAATGGCTGACCCATCCTTTGTGTAGCTTGAACTCCAGTCAAGATGGGCAAAAACATGCCCAAGCTCTCCACAGACTGGTTTAGGTCCTTCTTTGCCACCTAACTGGGCCTACACCCCAAGAAGCCCTGGAGGCTGGGATTGAAACAAAATTTCTTCAATGTGGGTGGGCACCTGCAATGCAGCTGGAGGGCTGACCACCCTCTTAAGTGCACACAAAAAGGACCACTGGATGTTCTTGCCCGAATGATGTGAGACTTGGATGTGATGTATGAGTACTAAGATACCATAGTGCCTTGGCAGCTTCGACACTAATTAAATTATTTGTTGTTAAGATTTTCAATGAACAAATTATTGTGAATGGAAATAGAGAATCAATAAGAATATAGCGGAATATTTATATTTTCAACATTGAAATCTTCAAATTAAGTAATTATGCAACAGACATGTGTTGATCGAAGCTGTCATTGTACTACAGTATTTAATGTTCCATTGCTTGGAACTTTGGAAGTTTTGTTGGAAAACTCTTTAAGAATATGGCCAAATTACCATTACTTCAGTACAAGACCAAACCAGTTTACCCCAACTCTGTCCATCCATATGGAGACCTTGCAGATCCAACCATGGATCAGATTCAAGCCATCGGTATGTAATAAGTACCAAGGTACCTACACACCACTGGTGTGACCCAGCGACCCGGTTTTCTGGTTTTGAGGCTATCCGAATAGGTGAAGGGTCTGAAAATAGACCCTTCCCGACTTGTGATCTCGGCCCCAGGCAAGCAGGTTGAAAGAACGGGTCGAAAATTCGGAAGCATCTATTTTCAGACCCTTCCCCTAACTAAGTAAAGACGAGTGGTGATTTTTCTTTCCAATTCCCTGTCTAGATACAGACAAAAACTGATAAATTGTGGAAAACGATGCAGATATGCAAAAGATAGATTACTAAGTTTGAAAACTGTACCTTCCAAAATGTGGAAGGCCCAGTCCAGCCTTCAATTACTGCAAAAATCAGGTAAGTAATTGTCCTAAAAATACTAAGAAAGATCTACCGGGTTTTTACGGTTGGATGAGCCTTTTGCACCCTTTTACGCCTTGACATCGTTCTTACGTTGCCTCATTTCATTCACATGCCACTCTAAATACTTATGCTACCTGCACATGGAAAACCATGCACTTGATAAGCTTCGGCACTTAGACTTACCTCGTTACCTTGGGCTAACCTTGACCCTTAAATGGGTGGGACTAATACCCACTGCAAACCTCTGAAGTGGTCCAAGGCTTTGTCGCTTGGGATTACAATCTCTTGTTTCCTAGCCTAACCACAAACTTCACCTAGTTTAAGGATTTAGTGTGTTAGGGCCAGTGCCTTGAGCCCCCTTCCTATGCACCTTCATTCACTGACACTTATGTGACTTGTGAGTATGTCAAACCAAAAGTCAAACCTAGCCCAACATTTAAACTCATAACCCAAGTCTCCACAAGGACCACCCCATGGTGGTCTAGACTTGGGCCTCAACTAGGCAAGCCCCCACAGTAGAAGGTCCGCCTAGAAGGGCATGTTAGAACCTCTCACAGATGTTTACAACCTTCAATTATCGGGAGGTTAGCTAGAAACAAAAACCCAATGAAAAAAAATGTATTGTCTAGGCATTACCCATTCATCGTGGTGGGTTCATTTGTCATAATGTTTAGATTGTATCGACAACATCAACGTTAGGTTCTTTTTAAGTTTTATGTGTGATTTGTTTTATGATTAACCTTTTCCAACCTCTTTCAT
>Ga0209208_10007382_pt1 | contig 14904 bp, 10 predicted proteins | sample S1TSphfallax_3_FD_187694 | JGI IMG/M metagenome (GOLD analysis project Ga0209208, IMG submission 187694) | Host-associated microbial communities from peat moss isolated from Minnesota, USA - S1T2_Fd - Sphagnum fallax MG (SPAdes) (version 2) | ecosystem: Host-associated > Plants > Peat moss >...
CTCTTTCTCGCGCGCTCTCTCCCTCGTCTCTCGTCTCGTCTCTCGTCTCTTCTCTCGTGCTCCCCGTCCTTCTCCCCATCCTTCTCTCCGCTACGCTTCTTCTGCCTCCTCCTCCTCCTCCTCCTCCTGCTGTTGCTGCTGGCGCTGCTGTGGTTGCTGCTCTTCTGACGGCCGTTCTTTTCCATGGGAGTTTAGCTGCTGTTTGTTGAGACAGCATGCCATTATCATTATCATTATTATTATTATCATCAACAACGGTCGGAGATGGTTTCTTTGAACAAGAAGGTGCGTGCGTCTGTCTTTCGTCTTCAAGGGCAAGGAGGGGCGGGCTTTTGTCTTTCTTTGCTGCTGGTGCTTGTGCTGGTGCTGGTGCTGTTCTTTTTTTCTTTTTTTTCCCCTTCCTGATTTGTTTGAATTCGGATCCAAGTTGGGAGGAGGAACTAAGGGGGCTCTTCTGTCTGTCTGTCTGTTGGAGATGAATAGATACTTGTGATCTGAATCAGTGCACTGAATATGTGGATGCTATTTTGTTATTGTTTTCCCTTCCTTCCTTTCCCTCTGGAATACATAGCAAGTGCTTTGGAACCTTAAGAGGAGGAGAACATACAAACAGACAGACAAACCAACAAAATAGGAGTTCTTAGGTTTTTTTTTTCTTTACGTTATTTTTTCCCCCCTCTCCATTGGTATTCATTCATTCATTCATACATACAGTAGGGGCTTGGGATTCATTAAGTGCTTTTTTTGGGGGTTTGTGTCGTTGTCGTCGTTGTTTTCCTGAAGATCCTGTTTTAGTATGTGAATGAATATGTGTGTGTGGCATGATGAGAAAACTGGTTTCAAGGCTTTTGCTATGTTGAAGCTGTTTCATCTTTTGACCTAGAGGTATTGTGAGGAAGGAAGGATGCCTTCCTGGTAGTCCTCATTGTCTCTTTGCCCTAGTCCACGACTAGGGTGAGTGAATGTATCTGTTTTGGGAAAAAGCCACCTTCATGAAGGTGGCTAGGGTTCCTTAACTCATCGGACAATCCTCTCAAACCAACCAACAATCATTTCCCAGTCTTGTTGCAAAGCCTGTTTTTTCTTTGTTTCTTATGGGTTTGTGTCATTGTTTTCAGTGGCAGTGAAGCTTTATTTATTTCTTTGTTCTAAAATTCAGTGGTGGTATCTTACAGTTTGATCCTGTATCTCTCGGCAGGTTGGAGTTTAGAGTAGGAAGTGACAAATGGATCCGGGAAGTCGGACACATCCTGGGTATTCAAATCCTCCATCCGCCATGACGCAGCATTCGGATTCTTTGCAGCATGCATGGTCTTTAAGCAATCAGGATTGGTCAAAGAGAAGCCCACGCAGTGGGACGCAGAATTTGGATCAGTGGGGGGTTGTAGGACAAGAGCGAATGCTGTCGGGTAATGCATCCTACTCTTGGAGCAACACCAGTGACCTAAGTGGAATGCGGGAACTTACAGGGCTTTCCTCTTCACCTCTTCTGAATGGGAACCTTGAGAATTTGGAATCATATGCTGGTGGGATTGATGCCCGGAACTTATCCACCACTTTTCCAGCTATTTTCAGCGACAAATGTAAGATCTTCCGGGGTTCTTTTCTGGTACACAATTTTTTTTTGTGAATGTCTGTGTGGCAGCTCATGGTGCCTGCACTTTTCAATAACAGAACATGTCTGTGGATCTGTTTTGCAGTGAGATTATCAGTTTCAGATGCAGGTGTTGGTCAGTCATTGGATAATTCAGCTTCACACATAATTGGAGATCTTGAAGGGGATGACACTTTTAGTTCATTGCAAGAACTTGAACTGCACACAATTGGTAACCTTCTCCCAGACGATGAGGAGGAGCTTTTGGCAGGTGTGACTGATGACTTTGACTGCATTGTCAGCTTAAACAATGCAGAAGAGACAGAGGATTTTGACCTCTTTAGCAGTGGAGGGGGCATGGAACTTGAGGGTGACTCACAGGATGCAATGGGTTTGTATGTAAGTGGTCATCGAGGAGGAGACAGCATGCTAGGAGGAGCTGCAGGCCAGCAAGGGGCAGCAAATGCTGCAGGATCTGTAGCTGGCGAGCATCCTTATGGAGAACATCCATCTAGGACTCTTTTTGTCCGCAATATAAACAGCAATGTTGAGGATACAGAACTGCGAACTCTTTTTGAAGTAAGATCACCTCATTCTGCTCTCAATTTTCCTGCTCTTGTTGCTCTCCATTGTCACTGTTGGGCATTGTAATGACTTGTGCTGTAATGTGTTTTCTGGCAGGAATATGGTGCAATTCGTACACTTTACACAGCTTGTAAGCATCGTGGATTTGTGATGATTTCGTATTATGACATTCGCGCAGCTCGCAGTGCCATGCGCGCCCTTCAGAACAAACCACTTAGGCGGCGCAAATTGGACATTCATTTCTCCATTCCAAAGGTACCAGGAGCCTCACTGTGGATGAGGCAACCTACTAGAACCTATTCTCTAAATACAATTTCATAATTTTTTTCCTTGAAATCTGGCAAGTTCGGCTTTTGTTCACAAAAATCTTTTTTGTGAGTTCCACTGGAATTTTTTATGTCACTAAGTGACGAAAAGTCACCACCAAAAAAACAAGAAAAAAATTGCTGCCCTGATTGTTATAGATGTGTCTCAGACATTGCCAGAGTGTAGATTCACACTTTCCCAATGAAACTGGCTGTTGAATGAGAATCTGCACTTCACACTAATGGTAGATCATAACATCTCATTGTATTGAGGCTGCAGGATAATCCTTCAGATAAGGATGTCAATCAGGGTACATTGGTGGTATTCAATCTGGATGCATCTGTGTCCAATGATGACCTTCGACATATTTTTGGTGGTTATGGAGAGGTGAAAGAGGTAAGCTGCAATTTGCCTACTATTTCTGTATTCCACACTTCCATTTGGTTCATGAAGGGTTTAGACTGGAGTAAGGCATTCAGCTTGAGGCATAAAGTGTCTGTTAACAAAACATTTTGTGCTGATGAGCAGTTGGATCTGCACTTGTGATCAGTTGCTTTATAAATTTACTGCATTTAGGTTTTTTGTGCACTACTTTCCTATGAAGCCTTAAAGTCCTTGCAGTTCTCAGTGCAAGAAAACTTGCCTGTTTAAAATTTTGTGTGTTGCCACAGATACGAGAGACACCACACAAGCGCCACCACAAATTCATTGAGTTTTATGATGTGAGGGCAGCTGAGGCAGCTTTGCGTGCTTTGAACAGGAGTGACATAGCCGGCAAGCGCATCAAGCTGGAACCCAGTCGCCCTGGTGGAGCCCGGCGCAGGTGTGTCTAACCTTCCATGTGTAAAACCAGATCTTCCACTGTAGTCTTATGATATCTGTAAGATAACCTGAATTATCTGTCACATTCAGGGTTTCAATATTAGTTGCCATGTCCAAGCCCAGCAAGGGACACAGGGAACCATATATGAATGATAGTTATTGGACGGGATAAACATGGTCCTTTGTCAGCAACCTTGTTCCCCTTTTAAGTCTTCCGGGAAAACTAGTCTACAAGGCAGTAGCCCTCATGGGTGATGCAGGTACTTTGGTTTGCATTCTCCTTCCAAGCACCTGCAGGCGTTTTCGAAATAGGTCGATATTTGGATGTTAATTGCGAAGGCCACTTGAAGCACAGGTGTTTGCTATTATCGGCTTGTAAAGTTGAAATCTTGCTGGATAGTTGGTGTCATATGCTTAGTGTCATGGTAAAAGCATCAACAGGATGATTTTGAGTCAATTTGAGGTCAACCAAGATCACATTGTAGTTTTCTGAAAAGTGCCTTACCAACAAAATCTGTACTCTGCCAGTATCAACTGGGCAGGATGGAGTAGATTGTGGATGGTTTTTTCCAGACCCTCACTCAACAACTGTTTGCTGCCAGATGATGTCAACTAGTCCAGTGGTTTTCAAATTGATTCTGCAGCCACCAGGACGCTCTTGTATTGAACTTCTGTTTACTGTTTCTGTCCTTGGATGGATGAAATGAGTGAGATCTGCTGGCAGAAATGGTGATGTGACATTGTTTGTGTCTTTCTCTAGACAGGTCTCTGATTTATGCTTTTATGAAATCAGTTTGCTGCAGCAGCTAAGTCAGGATCTGGACCCAGATGACAGTCAACCCATCCGTCAACAATCTCACTCACCACTGAACAGCTCTCCACCAGGTTAACATTGAACGTCTACTTTTTGTTCTATTGTTTCACATAGGTGAGAGTTACACATGCTGATTACCAAAGGATCAGGTTGCTGCAACTTCAATCCCTGAATATATATTGTTTTAGAGAGGTGTCTCTTGGCATGTAGAGTCTTCTGACTATCTTAGGGATCAACTACTGAAGAAATTTACTATGTTGTGATTCCTTACCAGGCCATCCTGCTATATGGGGTTCTGTTAGCTCTGCAATTGAAAATGGGTCATTGCGTGGAATGCATCAATCTTTACCACTTGGGAGTTTTCAAACATTGGGCAGCATGCCTCTGAGTGGATCTGTTAGCTTGCCTCCTCATATCTCTTCACCAATTCGAGTTGGAACTATTGGCAGTCATGTGGCGCAATCAACCCAGATGGAAGCTGGCCATTCACTGGGAAATCTAGGTTTGGGTCATCGTTTGCCTCCTCACCACCCACAATCTCTTCCAGAATATGGCAAGGGTCTTATGAATTCTGGGCACTTAATTTCTTCGGGATCAAACACTTCTGGTTCCACTACAACAACCTTGAGGTCCCGTGAAGGATTTGGAGAAGGCAGTCGTTTGCAGCGCTCCATCAGTGGGAGCTTGAACGACAGCTTGTCATCAGATCATACCAGCAGAGGTATGCTGCTCTTTTTTCTCCTCTTTTGGTTTCTCTGAAAATACCTTGATATTGGGGCTGCAGTTTGCATGGGTGATCTTAAGATCCTGGGAAATTTCATAGCAGACATCTGAAGTAAGAGGGAAAAGCACTGACACTGTCCTTTGATAACCTTTTTCTGATTCAGTCTCTTCTGAATGGTTCCAGTGCTGGGTGTCTCCAGTACGGGGCCATATCTTTTCCCCAGTTCAAGCTCCAATGGCAATGGATCATTGTCTGGTAACCAGTTTCTGTGGGGAAACCCAAGCCCCTACCACCAACAAACACAAAGTTCCCCTCTGGTATCTTGGCCAAACACATCATCAGCACAGTCTTTCAGTCACAATGGCCAGATCCAATTGCAGTCTAATGCATACTCTGCATCCCAGGGGACTCTCATGAATACAATTTTGGCCCGCCACCATGTTGGATCGGCACCATCAGGGGAGCCTTCTCCAATTGAGAGGCGGCAGAGTTACCTTGGTGAGTCGCCTGAGTCTTCATCTCTTATGGGGTCTGCTTCAGGTGGAAGCATGGGTATGATTGGACACAGTGGAGCACATGCTATTAATATTGGAGGGAGCCATGGTTTGATGAACTTGGGGCCTGCACTAGAGCACAGTTCTTCTTCCCCAAGTTTGAGTGTCATGTCCCCACAACAGCGTGCCCGTGTTTTTGTGAATGGAGGGCTTCTGGGACCAGTCTCAGGTTCCATGGAGGGATTGAGTGACCATGGTCGGGGTCGCAGGGGGGAGAGCTTAACTGCTCAAGCAGAGAACAAGAAACAGTATCAACTGGATTTGGACCGTATATTGCGTGGGGAGGACCCCAGGACAACTTTGATGATAAAGAACATCCCCAACAAGTAAGCTTTTCTCTGGATCTTGTTCTTGTACCTATGCGCTTGTTTCTGGAATCTTTGGCTAGGTAATCCAACAAAACTGTGCATTCAATTGGATGATCATATTGTTTTCTCAGCTATTCATTGGAGAGTCCTTGGTACCTATGTGTGGCAGTTGATCTTCATGTGATTGCTTTGCAGATACACATCAAAGATGTTGCTGGCAGCCATTGATGAAAATCACCGTGGAACTTATGATTTCATATATTTGCCCATTGACTTCAAGGTATATGTGTGGTCTGTGTTGTATATGTGACATTTGAGTTGAATGCAGAAGTTGCTACCAAAATCGCACAGGCCTTGAATTTTGATTTTGTTCACCAATTTGTTTGTCTTTGCTAAGCTGAGGGTTTGGGAAACATGATTGCAGAATAAGTGTAATGTGGGTTATGCATTCATCAACATGATAGCACCTTCCTGCATTGTAACCTTCTATCAGGTGGGTTGATGCAACACCCATTTTATATTCAGAAACTTCTTTGGGGTCCGTTGACCTCTTGACTGGTGTTGGTTTATGTAAACATGTATTGCCTGCAGAGAAAGATTCTCTATGTGCACATACTTCAGGTTTTTGTCCATGTTCTCGAGGTCAGGCTGACAAGGACTCATTGCTTCTCACTGACAGGCTTTCAATGGGAAAAAATGGGAGAAGTTCAACAGTGAGAAAGTAGCTTCTCTTGCATATGCACGCATCCAGGGTAAAGCTGCCCTTGTTGCACATTTTCAGAACTCCAGTCTGATGAATGAGGACAAGAGATGCCGTCCTATTCTCTTCCATTCAGAGGGACCACATGTGGGAGATCAGGTACCCGACTATTGGAATTAGCACCTCCCTTCACTTGTTGTGAGTTTCAGAATTTCTGATAGCAGGGTCTTCCTTTATTGTGTGTTGGACACTGGCAGGCAGCCTCTGCTTTTGTTTCTTTGAGCACTTGATGACCTTCGTTCTCTTGCATCAGTCCTGCTGTATATTAGGAAGACCACTTTCAGTTCTTATTAGAATGTAAGTCATATGTCCATTATCACAGTTCAACCATGCATGCTCATCAGTATTCAGAAGATTGTTGTGGGAACAGAGGATTCAAATTGCTTTGGAATAAGGAGGCAGGTTTAGAATAGCAGTTGAGTTTTGGGTCAAATCTTTTGGTTTGTTACCTTTTGAAATTACCACTTGGGCACAGAAGATCCTCAGTATGGTACATGAGTAACATACTGATCCTGTTATCAAAGAGAAGGTTTCTGCAGTGGAGGGTTTTCTGTTCATATGCTGTTTCACAGTGAACTGTTAAGGATGCTTTCTCATTCATTGGGCCCTCTGTCTTCCACATCAGTTATTTTTCTCCTGGGTGGTTCTCTATGACCTTGCCTCCAGTTGCTGAGATGTTGTTATAGTTGACTGGCTAAAGGATGGTCTATTTCAGAGACCCAGCAAAGAATACACACTGTGTCTGGCAGCAGCAGTTAGTGGTCCACAGTGACACCCCAATATCAGTGCAACCTCATATGCCCACAACAATTTATCAAGGCAAGCAAGAATCAGATGTATTCTGTGCTGAAATAATGACCACTCATTGGGTCTTGCACTGTTTGTGGCTTCACCCTAGCCTGCTACCTAGAATACTACTAATAGTTGCCATATGGATTTTCAAGTTTGCTAGAGGTGGTCTTTGCCATCAGGTTCAACAGTTAAGACATTACAATATACCAGGGATTAGTGCTAGACTCTGTGCTCATCAAACCCTGTTGAACATTTGTATCTGAAATTGGCCCATTCTGTTCCTTGTCTCTTACTGCTCATGTGTGGAAGTTGAAGGTGAGGTGAAAGAAGTAACGAACTAGTTAGCCAACCAATGAGAGTGTGGAATGGCTGTTGTAGGAGCCATTCCCTATGGGTGCGGATGTGCGAATTGGAGGAAGCCACCAGGGGAGCCCCTCAACAAGTAACAGCAGCAGAGATGGGTCAGTGCAGGGGGTTATCTCTGGTGGTGGAGCTTTCATGCACACTTTGTCTCCAGACAGGGACAAAGACTGATGTCACCTCTGTCTTCATACCCATTTTGCCTGAAATTGCAGGGTATGGGGGCTATGATGGTTGGGCCCCATGATGTATATCCATTTCAACCCTTTACATCTGGGAGAGGTCTGTAGATCCAGTTTAGAGCTTTTTGTGTGGAGCAATGCAATTGAGTTGTAACAAACACCAGACTTGTTTAAATTCTGTGAGGAGGCACTAAGCTCACAAGTGTATGTCATTGGCACAACTCTGGCCACCCACACAGGAGGGCTTTAATGGCCAGTGAAAGATTTCTGCTGCAATTTACTGGTTGGTGTGAATCTCTCTCCACAAATGGTAGAGAGGTTGTCAGTCATCAGGGACTGAAAGCAACTAAGCGCAAGGAGTGATTGGTACCAGGGGTGGCTAAGCATAGGAATTGTACAAAGGGGAGGGCAGGGTGCTTCTGAATCCATCGGCAAATAAAACATAGAACATACATGTTTCTCATTCAAGGCCCTAGTTTTCAGGCTCTGCCTGCAACTGGAGATGCAAGACTAAGTTTTGGCCCAAGGCCACTTTGTCTCCACTTGCTGGAGCCTCATTGGAATGCCACAATTTGTACAGGTGAGTTTAAGAGAGAAATGGGGAAGAGAACTATTGGGAGGGAGTCAATGAGTGTGATATCCATGGGAGAATGTTGGAATCAGTTCGAACTGGTTATATGCATGGCCATGCATCCAGGATCAAAAGGAGATCCCGGCTTTTATGGAGGTTCAGTTGGCAAGGGTGTGTAGTTTCAAGGGTGTTGAGAATCATCATTATTTCCTTGTGGGAATTTTGAAGACTTTATAATGAACTACTTGAGCTGCGGTTGTAAATTTAGTTGTCCATGGACAATTCTTATTTCAAGAACTCCATGTTTTCTCTCTGGATATGCTATTGCAAAGTTTTTCTCATGTGTTGATCACAGCAATTGTGTGATTTGTCCAATTTTCTAGATATCAGATACTCTTGGATTTCACTCTGTGAAGGTTGCATGCTCTGGTTGCAATGCAGTATTCCAACTCAAAGAGGGCTGTTTGTGGCCAAAAGTTTCTTCTGGCACAAGTATAGCAGCCTTCAAGAAGTTGGTTACTAGTTTTGTGCCTATGAGGTGACGATTTGGACTGATGGGAGAAGATTGTATTTCTCTGTCCAGTTCACAAAGAGGTTCTAAATGGGCACTTCGTATTTGGTGGTGAGTCCAATGTCCTGCGGGCAGTGGCCTCACTCACAAGACATTGAACTCACTGGAGGGAAGGGATGGTGCATGCTAAATTGTAGTATCTTGCTTGTGAGTTTAGAAGCTGTGCATCCTGCAGCTGAGGAATATAGGCAGGTGATCCTCTAGAACGTTGGGGCTTCTTTCTACCAAGGAGTGAAGAGTGTGAAATCTGTAAGTTTCTCTTAGCTCAGGATGTTTTCACCAGTTGGAGCTTCTTTCTACCAAGGAGTGAAGAGTGTGAAATCTGTAAGTTTCTCTTAGCTCAGGATGTTTTCACCAGAACAGAAACCGACAGTGAGAAAGTTGAGAACACATCTTGGGAGTGTTAGACAAATTTATGGCATTATTTAAATGATATGGCTATCAGGATTATCACCTGCAACATGCCCGCAATCCTGTAATTCCTTTACTCTCTCTATTTCTCTTTGCTTTATTTCTCAGAATACCACCTCTGTGTCAGGTCTTCTCCTCTCTCCTTTCGTATGCAAACCTTTTGGTTCAGGGCTTCTGCCTCTTAACACATGCACTTGCCAGGAAGAAAAAGGGGTTTCTTGTGATTCACTGTGCTTTTGTGTCTCTTCAATTGGTTTTTTCTTTCCAAAGGATTCTCATCTTTGAGCTTGTGGGAAGGTTGAGTGAGTGATTCTGGTTTTTTTCCTTGAGGAGGTGGTCATGTGCAAAAAATGAGGGGGGATTTTGCAAAAATTAGGTTGGTCTGTGCAATAAGTTGATACCGAAGGTTGTGCTGTGAAAAGTAGTTTGCAAATAGTAGTGCTTCTGTTAATGCCCACCTTGTTAAGTAGCAGAACATGCTTATGGAAACCGGTGCTGATTATCTATCTACCAATTCGAGGGCACCTTAGAGTGGGGAATCAGGAAACTGCGCTATGGTCTTCTCTTGCAGCATGTAATGCAACACTGACAGCATTTGGCTATTTCAGGACTAGCATAGGATGGAGCTCATCGTTTTTCTTGAAGCACAATACAAGACTGCAATACCACAGCATCAAGTACGTAGTGGTTTCTTTTTTTGGCTGACCGTATTTTGTGGTCGAAGATTCCAAAACAATACAAGCTAGGATGATGGTAGATGTGTGCATGAAGTTTGGAGTTTGGAAGAGATTAGGAGAACAATTTGTAAATCTATTGTGTTTTGAAAGTTGATTGGTATCTACTATTCAGTCAACTCAAATCTTTGGCATATTGGAAAGATATTTGGGTACATTTCTAGAATACCAAGTATTGTGGAGATGGGGCTTAATTTGTTCAAGTCATTACTACCTTCTTCCCAGTTCTTCAGTCCTTTCTCTAGACATCTTTCTTTTTTAACTTGAAGCAAATTTTTTGACCCATTATTCCAGCTTTTCCTAATTGTGAGTATGGAGATTTCTCAACACTCATGAGAGTTATTATTATATAAATTAATTTTGAACATCCAATTTTGATTTTTCCGCAAATGGTGGCTTATGTTTGCTGGACAACAAAATTAGAAAATGTTGAATGATTTTTGGATGATCTTATGATGGCACATACGTAACAATGTTTAATGTGTTGGAATTAATTTTTCATACTCTAGCAATACAATGCAACCACAAGTGTTCAGATTGAGCAACATTTGGTTTCATATCACACAACCTTGTGCAAGGTATCTAGTCTTGACCCCAAGTCTGATGCACTTCATTTCATCATCATGGTCGACGCAATCTCAATTCATTTTGAGGGATTTCATCTCACGTTACTTCAAGTTTCTCCAAGTTTTGAACAATATCATGGGGGGAAACCATTTGGGAAGTTTTAGGCAACTTCATCATAAGACCTAGATTAACCAACTTAAGGAAACCCCAATTTTCAATGCACGTTTCTAGTATTTTACTAAATGAGTTCATGGGCCAAGTCTAGACTTTAGTTGAAACTAATTGACATGATTCATCTCCTTCACTTCACAACTTCAATCACAACAATCAAGTCCAATTAAAAGGTACATACATGCTTATCAAGCTGTCATACAATGTTAAAACCGATTTTGTAATCCAACCTCCGTACTAGACACTAAAATTTCTTTGATGAATGGGGTCACGATTTTTACATTGGTTACCATTCTTAACAAACCAATTAATAAATGTTCCAAATATATTTGTAGTTGCAAATTTTCATTGCTTATTTTGCTACGCCAACCACAATGATGCTTTCAACTGCAAACTTAGAGAAATTTGAATTCGATTGAATTGCACATACTTATTGCATGATTATTGAAATCTTTACTTGCCAAATGCTATTGGTGGGAATTTCCAATATGGTTTGTAACCTTATGACCTTGGTGTATAGCTTGGGTGCATTTGTAATCTAATGACTTTTGGGTGCATAACTTGGCTCCATATGTCACTAGTCCAACATTGGGTCCATGTAATGGGAATTCCTAAATGCACCAACAACACATCGTTTTGTTATGTAAAATCTTCAATAAAGCATGCATATATAAGATTTAATGCATAATCTACTCTTCATAACTCATCACAACAAACTCATCCTAAAATAGACCCTTATTAGGGGCAATACCCTTTACATATTTAATTATGTAATTTGTCAAAATAGATAAATTCTTAAGCCAAATTTTTCCCAATGTGAATTGGGGCCTAGGTGAAAGCAATTGTGAAATTTGTTGACATCATACAAATTCACCTTTTGCAATGCTTGGGATGTTTGAAACCTTTCTTAAAAAATCGTGTCCAAAATCTTCCACAAGGTAAAAGCATATTACAATGGAGTTTTTTTGTATGTCACAACAACATAATTTTCTAGGTTGGACATACATTATTATATAAAATCCATATACAAGTTGAAATTTTTAATAAAATGGACTTAAATAATTGAAACAAAATTTTTTGTCCTTGTTTTCAAATAATTACATTTAAAATTTAATTTTTATTGGAAGTTTAACTTTGCAATATAAGCAATTCTAAAATCACAATCCATTAAAAAAAATGTTATGGACACATTATTTATAATGGAATTGAGTTTATTTAGTAATTTTGGAACATTTTATAGTTTGAAGGTTTATGACATTTAGGAACAATCTATTTGAAAAATATGAAGTATGTTATGGACTTTATAGTTTTTTTTATTATGTGTAATAAAAATGTTTTAAAACTTCAAAGTTCATCACATATCCAAAATGATGTTTTTCATTACCAACACTAAATAGAGGTGTTCAAAAATGTTGAAAGGAAGGCACCATTAATTTGGACATAAAAAAAAATGTCAACTTTAACATCGTTTCAAAGTTTTTTCTGAGTTTGTCCAATTTTTTGCATTTAAAAATACACTTAGAAAAACTTCCTAAATGAACTTTGCAATGGTTATTTTTAGTACACCCTAATGTGCTTTCCCCCAGCAATATAATATAGCTCTTGGCATCCTATGATGTGATAACACCATATTTTGTATCATTTCAAGCATATTTTTGCAACATTTTGTTTGAAAGAAATATACATTCCACTAATATGTTGTTGGGAAACATATTTGTGGAATCTTCCCCCAACAACATGAAATTGCCAACCAAAGATCATTTGACTTATTAACCTATGCTATGAATATGAATTAGTTCTTATGCATTGCTAACATATCATTTGAATTATTTAATTCGGAAAATGTATAGTATCAACCAAAGTAATAAATTTGCAACAAACGAATATAGTAGTGATAATAGTAGAATAAATTTAAGGATGATCATATATGGGCTATCTAATAATGTTAGTATGACCTAGTAATTACGACTATCAACGTCATGTCTTGAAATCATTTCTTGAGATGGGACATGGACCTATCAAGACATCCCAATTTGAGTGTCTTGGTTAAGATTTTGGATCAAAATGGGCATCATGGCGTCACAAGATATGGCTAAGATGATGATAGGAGAAAACCGAGATGAGAGTGGGTAATGGTGGGGATGATGTGAAGTTCACACTCTGAGTAAAGTAAGCCCGGATTTCAATTATGCTTCTATGCATGTAATCCAATTGGGGTTTGGGTGGAGATAAGGGTATCAGCTGCAAGGGGCAAAGTCCATGTTGGATCGGGGTTCAAATCCCACTCTTGTTGTCTAGGATGAGGGGCTACTTAGGATTTGCAAGTATGTTAACACCTAGGTCTGTGATTACAAAGCCTGAAATACTTCAAGAATCAGTAGCATGAAGCTGAAAGGCTTGATGAGGCTCTGAAGAGTGAGTGTCTCTTTCCACTTTGTTTGTTGGATTGTTTGTTGTCAGGAGTGACTTCTTGTAAGATCAACGTATTATTTGCAGTCACATGTTCTGTTTAAGGGTTTATAGTTCAATCACTATCAAGGAATCCCCAAGCAAGCATCAATACTAGTTACAATGTTAGAAAGTGTGAATTTGGAGCAGAGCAATGAATGTGTGAATTCACCTAGTGTCTAACTGCTCTTTACTGAAATACCATCACTGCATGTTTGGAGGACAATCCAAATAATGGATTCCCCACATGCAAAGCCATTAGAGCTCAAGGTGGTCATATTTCATTTTATGTGCTGGTAGGAAATAGCATGGCTATTGATGCAACCAGTGGAAATAGTAAGCATTAGAATAGATTTAGTGAGTCATGCTCCTTGTGTTTGTTTGGTCTTTTGGTCTGAGATTTTGTCTTATCTTATGACCATGAAACTTTCCAAGTAGCAATGAAGTTGGGCGTATTGAGGGAAGGCCAGGCAAATCCACAATTTTGAGACTCCTCAACTGGTTTTTAGATACCGGATTTGGAGTAGTAAGGTTTGCTTATATATCAGCGAATAGGTCAGGCACAGTTTGATGCATTCACTCTTTGAGTCAGTTGTTTACATACTCTTGAACGCATTTTGCAGCATTTTTTTTTCTGTAGACAATGAAATTGTAGTCACATTCAACTACCCATCCAGCAGGATACATTAAAGACTCCAGTCTCTGTCAGTGTTTACAGTTTTTTGTTGTGTTTGTGGTCCAATGGCCAAAATACAATTTGAAGGGAAAATGAGTGTTCAGTGGGTGGGTTATACTATCTTACCATGCATCTAGTTCTATCCAGGTGGTCTCATATACAGATGTAAGTTACAGCATCATGGGACAATGTGGCGGCCATCTTGACAACCAAGGCCCGTACACCCTTGTGAACGTAATACCCATTTCTATTTTCTAATAGTTGAATGAGGGTTTGATATCAATTTAAATGCAGCAAAACCAACTTTATGGCTATTGGATTTCAGAAACGGTCAAAATATATAGATTAATTGCAAGGTTTTCAATGCCGCTCTCTTTCTCTTTGTAGATCTCTATACTTCACCTTCCTTTGAATAGGCAGGCCGCCTTCTTCAGGAGTATTGTGATGATACAATCCAGAGAGTCAGATTTTGCAATTGACTTTGGCAATATTGAGTTTGCATTCAGGAAGAGCATTGGTGTTCAGGTATTCTCTGTTTGACATATAATCACCAATTGTGCTCTGTAGCAATTTTCAAATATGTCAACCAATTATGGCAAACTTTGATGGTATGATGCTGCTCTACATAGGATCATGGTGCTTGTTTTTCACTGTCATTTGAGGATACAGGTATGGGAATTGGTTTTGCCAGTTGATGACAGGGTTATATGCATTTGAGTCAATTGACATGTCTAAGTAGGATTTACCTTCTGCCTTCAAGGCATTGGATTGAAGGACAAGGCCCATATAATGTGGCATTAGTATAAAACACTAATACCCTCATCAAAATACCAAAACTGGCAAGCTAGGTGAAAGAAGCCAAACTCAAAACAGAAAGGCCAGGAACAAGAATGTCGCATGAGGAAACTGACATGTTGGCAGATTTTTGTGGGATGAAATATTCTGTTTTGTTCA
>Ga0209208_10007383_pt1 | contig 14903 bp, 9 predicted proteins | sample S1TSphfallax_3_FD_187694 | JGI IMG/M metagenome (GOLD analysis project Ga0209208, IMG submission 187694) | Host-associated microbial communities from peat moss isolated from Minnesota, USA - S1T2_Fd - Sphagnum fallax MG (SPAdes) (version 2) | ecosystem: Host-associated > Plants > Peat moss >...
TGGATTTTGAATTTGGACTCGAGTGGATTTGAAATATGTTTGTGGATTTTTGAATTGTTTATCATATGGATTTGGAATCTTGATGGTAAGTGTCGGAGTTGGAATTGTTAATCTGCGAAGACGACTATGTAGAGTGACAGTTTTAGAAGGGTGCACAGTATGTCTTTCTCTAAGTGTTTTTCACCATGTGGTGGTTTTGGTGACAACCCATGTGATCAGAAGCCTGCACAGTTTGTGGTTCTCAAGCTGGTGTTTTTGACCCATGTGATTGTTTTGGTTACAACCCATGTGATCAAAAGCGCGCAGTCTGTGCTTCTCTAAGTGTTTTTCAGCTTGTGGTGGTTTTGGTGACAACCCGAGAAGCGTGCACAATATGTGGTTCTCTAGCTGGTGTTTTTCCCCCATGTGATTGTTTTGGTTACAACCCACGTGATCAGAAGGGCGAAGAATGTGTTTCTCGAAGTGTTTTTCACCATGTGGTAGTTTTGGTGACAACCCCAGACGCGTGCACAGTATGTGGTTCTCTAGCTGGTGTTTTCCCCAGCGAGATTGTTTTGATTACAACCCATGTGATCAGAAGCGCGCAGTATGTGTTTCTCTGAATGTTCTCCAGTGCCATGTGGTGGTTCTGGTGACAACCCCAGAAGCGTGCACAGTATGTGGTTCTCTAGCTGGTGTTTTTCACCCATGTGATCAGAAGCACTCACTATGTGGTTCTCTAGCTGGTGATTTTCCCCCATGTGATGGTTTTAGTTACAATCCATATGATCAGAAGGGTGCTGTATGTGGTTCTCTAGCTGGCGTTTCTCACCCATGCGATGGTTTTGGTTAACCATGTGATCTCAGTACCGAGGGTTTTCAAATTGCAGATCGAGACAAAGGAGAGAATATGTGGTCAGCGCACCTAATGAATCTGGCACAAGGGCCAAAGGCCAGAATAAAGCGCTTCCTGCGGCTCCGCGAGACCACGGCGCAGTTCATTGTGGGATACCAAACCCGAGGCCTTGTACCGCAGATTACGGACCCTAGGAATGGAAGCTCGACAATGGATCACACCGGCCCTGGGAATGGAAGTCCGTCCATGGATCACGGCACTCGGTATTCAGAGACGATGTCATATAGAGTGGCGCGTGTTCAGAACAGTTTGGAAAGTTTCGAAAACAATTACATTCAAGCTCTGCCGCGATCTGACTACTCGTGCGACTTCTCGAATACGTGTCGAGATTTTGCTCTGACTACTTCTGAGGAAGCAGCCATACTATTGAAGGACGGGGTGAAAGAAAACAGTTTTCTGCCGCTTACAATCGTTAAAAATGTCGTCGGGAAGATCTTCGACGTAGTTCGTCGACCTGTCGAGATCATGAACAAATTCGTGAAGGCTCTCTTCGAGGACCCCTATACAATGGATCTGGTTAAAGAGTTTCTGAAAACTGCAGATCAGGTCAAGTTGTTCTGCAGTGATTTGGAGAATTGCATAAGTGAGGAGATTCAGAATCAAGACAAGTCCCTTAAAGTAAGAAACCTGCATTCCCTCTAGGACTCAGCCCATGATTTCTCTTGCTCATGTAGAGTTTAGCCACTAACACAAAGTCAAGAAAAGGCATTGAAAATGCAAAATATCTAGTATCTTTTTACTAATATATGCGCCAGCTGCCGATATTTCTTATATTTCGAGGGTTACAATAACAGGAAATCATTCGCCAGATGGACGGGACGAAGGCCTCATGCGCGGCCGGATTCAGTTGTCAACAGAGATTGAAGAAGGTGCTCCAGAGTTTCTCGGAAGAACGGAATGATTTCATGAACGGAACTTTGCTAGGCAAGTTGGAACAGTTGATGCAACTATTCCAGAAGCATAAGCCCATGTTCGAAGAGTGTTTGCTGAAGATGCAACAGAAACGCAGACTGGCCTTGCTAGCGGTGGGATTTAGCAGAGGAATTATTGCGTGTTTCGGGGTCGCCTCATTGATTTGCACGCTGCTTGAGGCGACCTTGGTTATGGCTCCCATCGGCATGTTGAACATTGGTTTCGCCGTGGGTGTAAACGGTGGACAAGCGCTGTTGCAACTTGCAAAAGAGTACCGAAAACAGCTGAAATCGGAAAGCGCACTCGCATGTCGATCAATGCACGGCACAACAACAGCAATCCACGAACTTGCCGAGTTGCAGGACAAGATCAAACAAATCAATGTACGTATTCCCCTTCACCCCCAGCTTCTTAGGGTAATTAAAATTATTAACTCCAGCCTTATCATTCATCTCAGTGTCTTCACCCCAAACTTCGTAGCCCGGTCATTCTCACCTCATGCTGTCCTTATTCAGGTTTTTACCCTGAGCTTCTTAGGGTCGTTCTGGCATTATTTCTAACCTTGACTTTCAGCAACTCCTGGCCTTCTTCTGGGTTTCACCCTGAGTTTCTTAGGGTCATATTGGCCTTATTCTGTCCTTCACCCTGTAGCCTTATTCTGTGTTTGTCTTTTTTTCACCTGAGCTTCTTAGGGTCATTATGACATTAAAAATTTGGAAATTGGATCCAAAATTTCTAGCGATTCACTAGGAGGCAAAATGCTGCCTCGGTTAGGGGCCTCTCATACCTTGAGAGCCAAGGAATTGCTTGAATGTCTTATGAAGAGACAAAATAGGCAATGCCACCAATTGCTGATTATGTATATTAATGTGTATAGTATGTATGCCCCCTTCCTTTGAATGCCAAGGAACTTGGAAGAGGTCCTTTGTAGGGTGCTTCCTCATATGTAGGTGCCATACACATGTGTAGGGCACCTCCATGTGTGCATATAAGGTACCTACTTACGAGTTGCCTCATGCTTTACTAATTAAGCCCATTGTTCTGGCCAATTCCTGATTGTTGTTGGGATTAGCTTCACCCAATATCACCTGGTGGTTAACACTTTTTGATTCCTTTCTGTTCTGTATAGTGTTGAAATTATCTGATAGTTCATTACACTAAGGGATGCACAAACTTATTTGAACCTAAAAGCTTGAGTTCCTAACATTAAATAGTGAGCATTTTGTACAAATCCAACTTGAAGTTTGGTGGAGAAGGAAACTAGTTGCAATCAAATTGAATTACTACGCACCCAAACACAGAGAATGGGCATTTTGTCACTAGCGATCAGTTTGCTTTAGAGAAGGTGACTCATTTAATTCTTGCTAAGTTGAAATGTTGGATTATGTTTTCTTTGTTGAGTGCAGGATCAACTTGCAGTTGACGAAAATACAAGACGTTGTTCTGATTATGGTAAAATCTCTTCACTTGTCGAGAGCTTGAAGAGCTCACAAGCAAACTTAAGAAGAGAGTTAGAAAGCTTTAAACACATGGCAACACAGTGCAAAACAAAGATGGAAATGTGCACTTTAGAAATACGACAAATACTTAAAGATCCAAAGGCTAGTACGAACCCTCAAAAGGTTTGAAAAAGATTCAAAAAAATTATATGATATGGAAAACTATTAAATACTTCCTTTGTCCCATGGCTTCAAGCAATCTAACAATGATAATCCTTGTACAAATAGAAAACATAGACCAAAGCTCACACAATTAAGGGCCATTATTTAGAATTGCAATTTGCATGAAACCACCACTAAGTTTTTTGAGGTCTAGGGCTTGATCTTTGTAAACTATATTCAATTAGGTAGACATGCCCAAAACCAAGTGACTGGGCAAAAATCAATTGGAAGGCTCAACTACTATTGTATCTGAAATTAACATTCTTGTGCAAATGGATAACAGCATCACTGTTTACTAGTTTATAAGCTTAATGAATGCATAAACTTTGGGTGTCATTAAATTGAACATGTTATATTAGAATTATACATGTTAGAATATGTTAGAATGTTTCTTATATTGTTCCTTATTGTTGCTTTTGGAAACATGTTGGGGAATATTTTAAGAATTTGGAACTTTTGGAACCCATTGGGAAGTTATGGGAATTTGATGCAAGGATTGTGAGAACTTTTTGGGAATTTGGTGGGAACACTTTGAGAACACTGGAATAAAACAAGATAAAACCATTTTAAAACCAACTTTGAAACCATCCCCAACAAGAAGCTGGATCTGACCTCAACTTAAACTTGGAAATGGAAGCTTTTATAAAAGTTAAACTTGTCAAACCCAAAATCGTTGGTTAGAAAAATTGATCCTATCCTTGAAACCAATGAGTTTTATTTTTTAAAACATTTTGGTTAGACTTGGAATTAAATGGTCTTCCACTTTACAGAAAAACTTTAGACCTATATCTAATAGTTCGTGTAAAAATGAAGATTTAATCAACAACCTTGTGCTAAGGTAAGTGTGTTGTAAGTCATTGAAGCCTTGACTTATGTTTTTTACTTTAATGTTTTATTTTTGGTTTTGGTACCAAGGCATGCTAGCAATGGCATACACTATGTTCATTTTAAGGAATATATACTAATTAGTTGTGGCATATGTGGCCTTGATATTAAGGACATTGTTTAGCCATATTAGGAATTGCTTATGACACTTTAAGATTATTAAGCCACATTTTGTGGATCAAATTAATGACAAAATATTATAATACAAATTTTCATTACTAGTTCTAAAATTGTCTAGAAAATAGGATTTCACTTGAATTGAGTTATGAAACCTCTTGTCTTTCAAGAAATAGTAAGTACATTTGAAAGAAAAAAAATCTTTGAGTCAAATGGGTCAATTCAATGATTATTGATGTAAATCCATTATCTTAATGAAGGAGACTATTTTCACTAGCTTTGAATGGAAAACTCATTAAAATAATGATATTCACTATTATATGTATAAATATAAATAAATATATTATACATTTACAATAAATTATTATTATTACACAACCATATTAAATTATATGTGTAAAATGAATGAAATTTATAATTCTAGAAGATTAGGTAATATTTTAGTATTTATTATTATTTTTCAAATTAAATTCAAATATTTAGATTAAATTTATAATCATACTTAATATCACTAATATAAAAACATTGTGTGTGTATATATTAGATATAATATATTATAATCCATTTACAAATATTTTATTTGAGTAAATTATATGGATTTGTATGTCTAAATTAGAAGTTATTAATAAAATTATGATATATTTGAGGAATTTTTTTATAATATCAATTCCTAAATCAAATGAAGATTTAAGATATGAAAAAATAAAAAAATAAAAATTTATTAGCCACAAAGGCTTTTCCATTTATAAATCATGTGTTTGAATTTAATTTTTCCAAAAATTGGTCATTGAAATGTTATTCAAAAAAAACATTCAAATATTTTTCTTTTGAAATAAATCTTACATTTTAGGATAAAACTTATATAATTGTTTACATTATTGAAAGAACTTTATGAACAAATTTAATTCTTTTAATTTCGACAAATTATCAATGGAATATGAATTATCAAATTTGAATTGTTTAAATGAGTTATGGTTTAAATAGAATAAACACTATATTATTTACACAACAAGTGGGGTGGCATGGTAATAAAAGAGTTGAATGCCATCCTTGGGGTCCAAGGATCAAACTTCACAAATGACATTTGCTTAGGTGGTGACACATGTCAACAATTGATAGGATGAAAAATAATTAAACAAAAAATAATAAAATAAAATATATCTTATTATTTATATTATATAATAAATGTATAATAATATATATTATAATTTCTTAAAAATTCCCCCAAGTTTTTTCGATCCAATTTGTGGTAGTAAAATAAAATAAAACAATGACTAAACTATCATTAATGATTTCAGACATGTCCTTTATGATTGATGAATGAAATGTCACATCATGTCTTAAATGACTATTTTCCTAAACAACATGTTTATAATTACTTTAAGGCTGTTAATGATTTTTGTCATTTATAACTAGAATATTAATCATAAATTCAATCATATATTTGAAATCTTCTAATGGTTGGGATTCATTTATGCAAATGCATGATGTATCTTGTAGTTCATGATAGCTTGAAATATCACTAGGACACATTATAATTTCACAATTGTAACATTCTAATCAATAGATATATTGCCATGGATCTATATGAATATTATATTTAATCTCAACAACTATTTTAAACTCTTGGAAAGGTGGAAGTTTGGTTGTTTTAAATTGTGCATGTTTACCTTTTCATTTAAGTAAACAATCTACTTATTTTCTTAGATATGTTTTTGTAGTTAAGTAATCCATTTGTTATTAAGATGAAGGTTAATTGAACCTTATTTAATTGAACCTTAGTTTATATGGTTTATCCATAAACAACTTTTATCCTATTTCACCTAAAGTAAATGAACCTTAAATGGATAGTTTGTTGAATTGTACCATTATTTCTCAAAAATGAAATATGTACCCAACTAGTAATCAATGAAAGACCAACCAAATCAGAATCATCATTTTTAGAGAAGAAAAAAATTCAATATGAATTTTCACAAATGGACATACATAGACACCTAAAACTAACATATAAGGGGGCCTTATTTATATAGTTGGAATGCCTATTAATATTAGACTATATATTGACCTAACAAAGGATCCAAGGCCAAAAAAATGATAACTATACATCTCAAAATAATCACCTAGGCATTTACATGTTGTAATCAAATGAATAAAAAAGTGACATTTGATGTTTTGAAAATGGATTTGATTAAAAATTTTAATGACATGTAGCTAATCAAAATTACATGACATTTGCCTTGAATGGATGCACAAGAAACCCAACTTTGATACAAATATAACCTAATGTTAATCATTGTTAATTAATGTAATGTGTAAAAATTAACCATTTCAACCAAGAACAATTGTTGGCTTCTCATGTCACACCTTTGTTCTTGCAAGATTTTTTCTCAACAATGGTGCAAAATGATTTTTTTAGTGATGGTGTCATACATTTGGACCGTGATGACAAAAAAATCACATCATGAAGCTTTGATGCTCTTTTGTGTTAAATAATTTTGGCAAATTTTTATGACTCACAAAATTGGCATGGAGTTTGGCATGGGCTTGTGCACCCATGCAAGTTCTACTAGTTCCAAATTAGACCTATGTATTCCTACTAGTTTAGCTCCTTTTTTTCCATCACCACCTTCATGTTGTGGTAGCACACTAAAAGTGTAATGCCACAAAATGGAGCCAAGTACGTTGTGATGGGGACTTGGGTTCAAATTGATGTGTGGAGTACATCACCATGAGCTACAATGTTCTTCACAAATAGGGTTTCATTGAATTTTCTCTTTTCCTATTTTTACCAAAATCTTCATAATTTGTTTTTATTTCTGTTTATTTTTTCGAGCACCCTCTTTTCCTTGTTTGCAAATTGCTCTTGCCACTTGCACATTATATCTTTGGTGGCTACTTTTTTCCTAGTTTACCTTTTATTCTAGAGCTATTAAATAATGTTCTAAAATCTTCATGATTGACCTTGGGTAGTTGATCAAAGCTTCTTCACATGGTTCCTTTTAGTGTTGAACAATTTCAACCTTAAAAGGAACAAAGAACTAGGTGATAGATGGCACTATTGTAACCTATTGTGCTTTACCATCATGAAATGTGTTAACATTTTTAATGACTTTTGATTGTTGTTACTTGTCAATCTTGATGACCTTTGATCTCCACTACTTGCCAAACCCAATGCATCATCCTTAAGAAGCATGGGTCCAACTACCCTTGTTCCTTCTACATCGACAAAATAATGGCACACAGAAGCTTCTTGCATTGTTTTTGAACCCTCTCCCAAAACCTCTTGTATTGCAAATCTTCAACAACAACATCCATTACATTAACTAATTTTTGAATTTATGTAAAACTTTTGAAATGGTGCATCTTATCTACCATGGCATTCAATGGCCATATGCTAATCATTTCAAAACCCTTTAAAACGTTGTGAAAGGTCAAAGTTTTTTTAAAGGCCAATAAAACCCATTGAGCCAAATCTTCTTTCTTTGCATCTTTTTCCTTGTTTGTTAAAGTCGAAACATCTCAATACACACAAAAAATCATTTTGAACAACTTAAAACAAGAAACATATAATGGTTACAATGTGTGGGATGTGTGTGGTGGTAGTGTGATTAAGTCCAACCCCATTTTTTTTGTTGTTTAAATTATGTATCAACAATGACATGGGAATTGTGATGGCTATCAAGAATTAATATGTGTATATTTTCTGTTGACATGTTGTCTTTGCATGCTTGCATTATTACAATTAAAGTGAAAAATTCATGTGGAAAATTAACACATAATCATCCATGCCTTAAATTGCATAGCCATGGTAAATTTGCATTCACAACATTCAATGTATCTACATTTAAGTTGTTTACCTTTAAAAATGTAGAACTTAGGGATTGAAACATCTTGCACATTGATGCAAGACTATATGGACAATCATTATTTTTGTCTAAAGTAATCAAGTGTATTATTTTTCATCCACTTTTGGCAAGCACAAAGGCACCACCATCACAACCTACTTGTGCACCAAATTCATCATAATTCTAAATCTTGGAAGCATCATAGTTATGCATGCCATAGGCCTACTAAAAATTCTCATGGAACATAATGATGTTGTTGGGGCATAACCCTTTTGCGTGCCCAACCTTAAGTCCCCATAGTGATAGGTCTAGACAACATTTTTTAAACCATTATAGCCAGCCCCAACCCAAAATTCCATTCTTAAATGGAGTACCCTAGTTGCCCTCTTTTGTGTAATCTCTACTACCTTTAGTCATAATTGTGTCAATGTGATTGGATGGCCCTTCTTTTGTATCTTCTTAATGTAATCTACAATTGTTGATTCCTCATATTTTTGAACAAAACCTAACTTGTCTCTACTTCTATTAAGCATCACCCCATAAAAGTAGTTTCTCAACCTAGGGTAATTGGGACCACCCAAAATTGTGTTACAATTGCAATTTTTTAACCACCTTCAACTATTGGGATGGCATGTTAAACTTGAAAAAACATCCAATTAATTGCCATTTTTGCACATTTGTTGTTTCCATGCACATGCTTTGCACAACAAATCTTGTTTTTTATCATTCTCATTAGGTCCTTATGCATTGCAAATATCATATTGGCCGTCAAATTTTGGGTTGCTTGTAATATTTCAGTGGCTTTGTTGACATTGGAAGGACATAGGAGGTCATTCCTCTCTCTTTGGGCCCACTACTTATTGCAACTAGTTGCATATTCAATCTCACTCCCTTCATCTAAACTTCAATAAAAAATATTTTTTTCAAGTGTTTCACCTTACATTTTGATTAACAACTACAAATTTAGCATGGAGTTCATGGTGTTTGTTAGGTTGCATGTTGTTGGATTGTGTGTGATCAACTATTGCATTTGAAATGGTTAGGTCCTTAGTGTTAATCTAATCATGTTTAAAGATAATCAAATTGTAATGGTTAGGTGTTTGTTAAGGTGTTTGTTGTGTATTGTGTGTGACCAACTAATGTGCTTGAATGGCTAGATGAAATATTATTTATGGTTTGAATATGTTATTTGATTAAATTAATTTTTTCATAAAAATGCTCTAACCATTTCCCTCAAACTAGCCAACATTATTTTGAAACAAAGCCATGTAATATATAATAATAATGTGATTAGTGAGAAAAGTAGTTGAGATCACAATATAAAGCCTTCAATCGATCTACACTAAATGCTCACTTTTTGTTGCATATGGTTTTCATCAATTTATTATTTGGGCCCACCTTCCATTGCTACATATGGCATAAACATGATTAATTTCAATTACTTTAATTCAAAGACCATTTTTGAAAACCAAAAATTGCTTTCATCAGTAAAAATAAATGTCCATTTTAGGCAATTACCATTTTAAGGTTCACTAATTTTAATACAATGTTTAACATTTGCTAACATTAACAATAGGGTTAATCAATAGGATCTTAAACCAAAGAATTTAAATCACAGCATAGGTGCAAGGGCTTTAATTAGCCATAAGTTAGAATATAAAACCCAACAAAGAAAAAATTGAACATGCAGGAAAGTGTGGGCATGACCTAAAAAAATGAACTTGACATAATGAAGACAATTATATGTGCTTCATGTCAAGTTCATTATACCCACCATTTTGGTGTAGACCTATAGACACCTTGAACATCAAACTTATTCCTTCAAGGTTCAATTGAAAATTTATGAACTATTTTACTATTATTGTTTACCATGTCGAACACCATGTCTATTTTGCCCTGCAAAATGATATTTTGGGATGAAAATTGGTGTTCATCCCATCATGAACACATCAGGAAATCATCATGTTACCCAATTTCAAAACCTATTGCAAATCAGGTCATTTCATATTTCAACAATGAGGAGACTAGGGTTTGAAGTTTGAAGCACCCTATAAGAATTTGCCACTTAGTATTCAACTACTGAATTTGTTAATATTGTGGTTGATAATTAAATCTTGATAGGGAAAAGTCAAGGTGGAAACAAGGCAACCACACATCTTACATTTTTCTAGAAATAACATTTAACCGAAAAAGGCAATACTTTCAATTTCTTTTGTTTAAACTAGACTTTGTGTCCAATTTTATAAACATTCATCCTTTGATCGTGGTCATTGTGAAAATGTTTCTTCTATACAAAAAGGGTGGATCAAAAGAATAACAAACTAAAAAATACATATTGTAGATATATTATACATAACAAGATTATTTTCTATATTTTGTACAAACAAGTGTAAACATAATAACCATCAATGTCCAAAGGCTAATGTCATTTCCAACCTGGTATATCCAGATCAGTGATTTTTTTGGACAAATTTTGTCACTTTATGGACCCAAAAATTGGGAAAATTTTGGAAATTATTTTGCTCTAGTGTAAATTCAACTTATTTTTCTATTTTTTGGAAAGAAATTCACCAAATTTTCCATATCACATAGTTGGAAGGATAAATAAATAAAATTTAAATCCCTGATACAAAAATATTGTCTCCCTTGCAATCACATGACAGTAGGTATACATATGGTCATGGTTTTTAATCATTTTGAAAATCTGAAATTTATTATTAGAAATGTCCAAATGGTTTGGATTTGGCTTAGATTTGAAGTTGAAAAATGTGTTTGAATGATGTACTTGGTGCACATATATTAGAACTGAATATCAAATTTCTCGCACATTTTTGGCATGGCAAGTGGATACGATCAAGATAAAAGCTAGAAAATGTTTTTAATGGGATTGAAAATCTTCTTAAATTCATTAGGAACAATAAAACAAGAAGGTCAAATTAAACATTCTTTCATAGAGGTCTTTTAACTGCCGGTGTTCAACCACAAATCTAAATGATTTTGAAAACTGAGCGGCTTATGTTTTTTTTAATGTTACTATGGTAAGGAGGTATATTGCCGCAAAGGATCCTTTTGTGCCATAAAGGAGCATCAAAATGAGGAAATTCATTAAATGTGTCCAAAATTCCAAATCAGTTTATTAGAGTTTGAAACAGCTTTTACCATCGTATAATAGAGTTATCCTAAAAGTCACCCTCTGTTTCACCCCCTATCTGCTCTGCTTTTGCCCCTTATCCCCTCTTCAATGGTATCCACAAAGTAAGGAAATTTTATTAAATCTGGGTATGAAATGCATTTAGTGCACAAGGTTCCAGAATAATTATAGTAATTGTACAGATAGGAGCAGTGAAAATATATGTAGCAGCAGTTGGAGTGCATGGTTAACATAGTGAAAAGTGGATTCTTCAGTTATGCCAGAAATGTTCCTATAGTGGATTTCACATGACCCTAAAAAAGTGTATGGATACCATACATTGGCCCATTTGTGGGTGCATCTCAATGTCTTTTTCAATGTTGGGCAGAATTCAGAAAATCAGGATATTTGTCCCGGATATCCAGCCGAATATCAAAAATGATATTCAGCAGATATCACTCTACGTGATATCCAGGTTGATATTGGAGGTGTCGGATATCATTCATTGTGATATCTGAAAATTATGTTGGATATCAAAAATGTTGATATCTGGCTTAGATATCAGATCCAAGGCCGGATATCAAGGTTAATTTACTTACATACTTACTTACAATTTAGCGTTAATGACTATTAAGTATTAATTAGGTTAGGTTTGTAACATTAGTTAATTTTAAATTGCAATTAATGCATCTACAGTGATGAGAACCCCTAGACAATAGGGACATATTTTTAAAGGTCTCTTCAAAGTTGTAGTCAATAGTAATTATTATTGTGCCTATACTTTCTTGAAAAATTAATTTCTGATTTTCTCAAATGTTTTTTAAAAAATATTTACAACAAAATATTCTCTTTTAAAAAAAGGATTTTCCGTTTGGAGATTTTTTGCCCCCCAAAAAAAAAAAACTAGCACCCAGCATAATTGGGGAGCTAAATTTTTGAATTTTTGATATCCAAATCTGCTGATATCTAACTAATTAATAATTGACAGATATCTGAAAACATTGATATCCGGGTCAGATTTAAAATGTGAAAATCTGATATCCAACCAGGATATCTAAATTTTAAAAAATAAAAAATATATAATATCCTTATTTGGCAGACAAAAGAAAGGTGAACATCCTTATTCGACGGATATCTTTAAAAGGTAATATCTTTAAAGATTTAAAGTGTTTGGTCTTTACCTTTTAGAGTCAACAAAAAAGATGTGTCATTACTTTATGGTCCAATGAACTACCGATGGGTAGCCAGTCCTGTTACCGAACACTTAGTGCCTCAGAGGTCTACGAATTTCTGGAGAGTGCTCTTTTGAATTTCATGCCCACCGAGGAATTGTAGCCGTACTATTTTCGCATCCACAGGAAGTTGAATCGTTGAAAAGGATGAAGAAATGAGTCAGATGTGACCCTCCAAAGTAGGGGGGGTCAAATGGTGGAAACGAAAAACCACCGCACACTTCGAAGACTATCACCGAACACCCAAAAAAGTCTTTGAAACTCGCTCTATTGCCTTTGTGGTTGAAAGATAATTTTTAGATCATAAGGTTGCGCTCTTATAGCACTTTAAATCACTTAAATTGAACAAGAAATGAGAAAGTTATGAGCATTGAAAATAAGAGGGGTGGAAGAGAAAAAAACGAAGAAGAAAAACGTGTTTCATAACTTGGAAAAGCTTATTTCTCTTCTTGCTCTTCTATAATTACTCCTTTGCCTCTGCTGTTCAAAGACGAATTGGAAAGCTCAAGTTAGCGCTCCCATAATATTTTTAAATCACTCAAAATGGAGAAGAATTGAGAAGGATCTGCCAAAGTGTTTGGTGATAGGCTAGTGTTCGGTGATGGGTGTTCTACCCTAGTCCAGTGAATCAACATCTATGTCATTGTCAACTAACTAGTTCCACCCTCAGTGAACAATCATTAATTCTTTGCCTCTAAATAAATAAATAAATAAAAATTGAGGCTCCTCCACCCCCATACCCAAAGGAAAAAAAAAGTGAGCTTTTGTATTGCTTGTTACCTTGTCTAATTTGCTATTAGGATTTCCTTTTTCCAGACTTTGTTTCTCCTCAATTTTCTCCTGCACTAATACCTCACTCCATGAACATGGGTACCTTTCACATTATGTTGTTTAGTGGAACTATTAATTGTAAAGGAAAAAAATGATTATAGAACAAACTTAATGGGTTGAAGTCATGGTCATTTTAAGAATCAGGAGAGCATAGAAAAATTTAGCTCTAGCTCAAATAAAATGTGATTTGGAAGACCAAATGATGGACCAATTGAAGAGCTTGATATACTAGAAAGCTCTCTTCAAAGGCTAGAAGAGAAAAACTTTAGATTGTCCAATCAAACATGGTTTGAGGAAATTATGACCTCCTAAAGTTCTAGGAAAGTTTGAAATCCGGCCTTTGGGGAAATTCCTCCCTCAACAAGTTGCAAAATATATACTAAGGATAGAAAGAGTAGTCCACCCAAAGTGGTCTAGGCTCTAGTGAAGGCAATGTGACTTCGTGGTTCTCCCATGTCCCAATTATGGCTCTACCTGTGTAAATTGTCTTCTTTTTTCTCATCACATGTCTTTCCAGAGCTACCACACGACCCTCTTGTCTTGACATATCTGGACATGAATGTTGAAGAATCAGGAAGTGCACCTCAAGTTCCAAATTCCAATACCACACAATTGAAATTTACCCTCAAATTACCATAATGAACCTACAGATTTGTCAATTTAAAAAATTGGAGTCCAAAGAAAGTTGAATGGAATCTACGAAATTAAAACCAAAACATGAAGAAAATTGTGAAGGAGAAAACTTTCCAACAGGGAAAAAGGAAAGAAGACAAATGTGAAAGGTTTGGGGTGATCAGTAAGGAGGCTAGTGCTTTGAGGGAAGATGACAGAAGGTGGTGAGTAGAAAAAATGCATGTGGTAAAAACAATTGTCAATAGGTTTTCCTTAACAATCAAATTGGCTGTGTTGCCATATGCATTTAAAAGTGAGAAAAATATTCCTTTAATTGGTGAAACATCTGTGTCTGTAAATACTAAGTTGAAAGAGGCTCAACATGAAGGACCATAGTTACCGACAGGCTCAAAACTTGAGACCATAGTCACCAAAAGTAGGTAGTAGGCACCAACATACCTCATAAATATTTTGTTGTTTTACTCAAAACATTCTATTGAGCCACTTTGGGGAAAAACTTGAAATAAAGTCACAATGGTACCAGCAACAACATTTGAAATAAAATCACTGCTTTTTTATCTCTAGCTTTTCTTGAGATAAATAAATAATATTGCCCAATAAGTAGGCTTCTCCTTGCTCTTTTGATCCTAGTTTAATGGTCCCATATCCTGTCCATTGACTCAGACCGGGTGAGTGCCTTCTTCTTCTTTCTCAAAAGATAGTAACTGATACCTAAGATTAAACCAAGAACTACAGCAAGTCCAACCAGAGTTCCCACAATAG
>Ga0209208_10007384_pt1 | contig 14902 bp, 9 predicted proteins | sample S1TSphfallax_3_FD_187694 | JGI IMG/M metagenome (GOLD analysis project Ga0209208, IMG submission 187694) | Host-associated microbial communities from peat moss isolated from Minnesota, USA - S1T2_Fd - Sphagnum fallax MG (SPAdes) (version 2) | ecosystem: Host-associated > Plants > Peat moss >...
AAATTAGGAGTGGGTTGGATAGAGATCAACCAGGCAATGGCTATATATGGCCTTCTAAAGTTTCGTTTTTTAATGTTAAATTGTCTTCAAATGTACATGTCAATTTGATTTCATGTTTCCAATGTGAGGTCAAGAATTTAATCATGATGGTAAAATATTTTTTGTCAAAATGTGCAGATTCCCAAAAATTGAGTTTATATATTTGAATATGCCAAACATTCATTTCCTTCTTGTAAATATGTTGATTGTGGGGATCAAGGTTAAACTCAACGTCTAACATAATGATTTGTCTTGCATTAGTTACATCTACTAATGATAACCAAAGGTTTTGTATTTGGTATATTGCATCATAAGTCAAAACAATGTTTATTTATCGTTTTTTCCATATGGATGCAAGGTTTTGAAATATTGTTGTTGACATGAAAGGCTTACTTGTGTTTTCATATGTTTCCTTATTCAATTTGGAAATGATGTTTTCATTCAACTAATGAACCCCATGTTTCAATTGAAGCACAATTAACCAAGAAACCCATCCTAATTTCCAATTTATGAAATGTTACCAAGGTATATGTGATATAGGTCTCTAGCTTTAGGATTGACATATTGCACTCCAACTTGTTAGTATATAAAAAATAATAGTAATTACTTTTTTATTTGATTCAGTTAAAGGATATCTTGGTAGTGTTTTGTGATGATAATAGTTTGACCAATAATGAATATGGACTTTGTGTTCTAGAGGCTTTTTTTTGAAACATTATCATTCATGGCCATTGTTTTAAGTTATTTGGTTCATGGTTACTTTAGCATATTGACTGAGTTTTGTTGGCAATTTGCAAAAACCAATGGCTAGGCTAAGACTTGCACAATTTTTTCAAATTCCATCATTATCATGGTTTTCTATGAGCATTTGTTGTTCTAGCCTGGTAGCTAGAATATATCTCCACATAAATTGTTTGACATCTTTTTCTAGTTTGAGTGTCTTCTTCTACTTTTATATGTCATAAATCACTTTTCCAAGTCTTTGTGACCTTTTGTAAAATACCATATATAAAGGATATTTGCTAGTAATCTCTTGGATTTTTTATTCAAGTTTCAACATTTTCTTCCCATCTTCTTGTTTTAATCCTTTTTGTGGGTTGGTTTTTCTTTTGCAAAGAACATTAATGTCATCACAATGATTCTTAGCTTGTGAATATGATGGAATTTGTTTTGTTGTTTTTAGGGTCTTTTTGGGCTCTGTAAACAATATTGAATGTTGTAATATGCAACAAAATATTGGTTGGTTGTGATATTGATTGATGAATATTGTTGTTGTGTTGGGTTTTTTTTGTTCTACAAATAACAAACAATGTCACAAAGCCAATGATGATTTCTTTGGCTCAAAATGCTAATTGAATATGTTTATTTGCTTTTCTTTTTTGTGTTATTTTTTGTTGCTCTACAAGAAATAATGTCACAAAATAGCCTACCTAAAAAATTAACACAATCTTTCAAACTATGCCCAACACCCAATTATTGTCACTCCATTCACCTGGATTTTGTTGTTGATGGTTCATACATTCATTGAAGCTATTTTCCAATTGGATCATCTATAACTTCAGTGGAGATTCCAACAATTTGTTTTACATCAACACCTCTACATTAATCATTGATAAAATAAGCTTTTTAGATTTCATGTTTCTTCAATTTGTTTGTTGTACATATTCAACTATGTTTTATACATGTGTCCATGAACCTCTTCCAATTGAATTATGAACTTTCATGCCTTGCTTTGAATTTTTATTTATTCATTTATGTATTTTGCGTTTTGTTGGGTTTTTAAAGTTAGGTTGTAGTTTTGGTTTTATAGTAATGAGTGATGGTTGAAGATGATGATGTGCAATTGATTGAGTCCATTAATGATATTGATGGAACACCACCAACATTAGATCTTTAGAGTGTACACATGCATGGCTCTGTTGGTGTTAGTTTTAATGTTGTTGCTTTCAAATCTTATTGTTGTTGCTATTGCCTCAAATTATACTATTGCTGCTTCATATTCCATTAAGGTTCAAATGCAACAATTGGTAGTTATACAAACATAAGCTATAGTTTGGAAACCACATAATCAAACGTCACTATGTTGGGGTTTTTTGGTTGTAAATGACAACTTCCTTGTGGATCTTGAGAAGTTGTAGATGTTGTGGTGCATTATTTTTAGAACAAAGTAAGCTAGTGCTTTTGATATTAATGTTCTGCTTTAGGAAAATGATTTATTAAATATGGTAAGATTAATGGCATCACTCCCATGAAGACCCATGTTGAATTTGCCCATCCAAAGTTGTTTGCTCACAAAAAGTTGGCCAATACCAAGGAACTTTTTGTTGTTGTTGCAAGTCATAGTCGACAATCTAAGAAAAAGTAGTCTCGACCATTTGGGTGTGCAATCACATCATATTTCGGTGTTACAACCTCTTATAAGAAGTTTGATTAAGCACAACAACAATTTATTAAAGACCTAATCTTGCATACTTGCAAGGGGTACATGCCCTTTTCCACTTGTGACAATATTTGGTTGAGGAGTTTGGTATTACACCTTTGCTCGTGTGTTGTTTTTCCTTTTCATGTTACGTTTGTAGAAGAAGTGATGCCTGCAATGGTAAAAAAAACCATGCAATTACATGTGTTGTTAGGGCTTGCTAAGGCAATAACATTGTCCACTAGTTTTGATCCCTGGATTTCCAAAGGTGGTGTGGACACCTTTGCCTTGGTGATCAACTACTTGAATGAATCTTAAATGCCCAGCATGTTACCATTGGTTTGTTTGAGGTTCATGAGACCACTAGGCTTTCCACGGCTAGTCAGCTACGTTCATTACTTGAAAAGTATGATCTAATGCATCATATGATTGCCTTTGTGAAAGATGAAGGTAACAACTTGATGTCTAGATGGCAACAACATTGCGTTTGATTGTTGATTGTTGCCCTTTGAGCTTTTAGTGGGTTTATGAAGGTATGTCTTTTGGTCACATTATGTCTAAAGCTTGCCAGTATGCTACTAATGATGAAAATGTGACTACATGTTCGAAACAAGTTAGTGTGAAGGTTACCCAAATGAACTCATAAAAGACAATCACATGGACAAAAAAGTTAGGAAAGGGAAGGTAAGAATGGGGAAGGGCATGTGTTGAGAGGGGGTTGTGACCTCAAAAACTTAAAACCCCAATGAAGACAAGATTTGCTAATAAGGTAATCATATTTGAAGAGGTATTGGAATTCAAAGAGGCCATTCCTTTGTGTTATGGGTAGCATAAAACAATTGTTTTATAACAAAGGGTTCATAAGGCTAAGGTATGGGCAATTGCAAAAATAATCACATCTATTTTGAATCATGTTGTCACTGCATGTGTGATGAAACAATTACAAGTGCATTGGCTACTATGTATTGTTTTTAATACATTTATCAATTTGACACTAACTTTGGAAGTTGAGGTTGGACAAGCTATTGATGTTTTTGATGTGTTGGATGCATTTCATGTTGAGCTTTTCATCTTTCAAAATAACATCCAAGTAGAAGTTATTAAGGTCATCAAACCTTTTCTATAATTTTTGCAAGCCTATGATTCAAATTAGGTGCATAATATGCTTGCCCTTATGTTTGATCCTAGGTTCAATTCTTTGACGATTGTGGAAAACTATGTGGGACATGGGGCTTGTATTCGTCTTGTTGTAGAATATGATGCTAATACAACAATCTTTATTTTAATGATAGTGTTTGAAATATTAAACCTTATTGTCCAAGCATGTGTAATAAAAATTGTTGGATTTGTTGCTAGGTTTGGTGACTCTATTGAAGAAAACAATAATATATTTGGTGTGGGTGCATCTATGGAAAAGTCATCATGTGCACTTGTTGTTGGGGAGCTATCCTTGGTCGAGAGGTTATCTGTATCCCCTACTACATGTGTTGATCCTTTAGCTTAGTAATGGATTCATGAAACCCAATTCCCAAATGTTAACTTCCTTGCCAAATAAATATTGGGAACTCCAGGATCACATATTGAAACTAAATGTGTGTTCAATCTTGCTAGTGTGTTGACATCTTTGAAATGCTATAGGTTGAAAGTGGATAATTTAGACCAAATTGTTATCGTGGTGAAGAACTGGCTCGACAATCTTCGTTTGAGTTGTTCATGACACAAAGATTTGAAATTTATTTTGAAAGTTGAATCTATATTGGCTGAACACAATTATGATTTGATTGAAGAATCAAATTATTTTGAACAATTGGAGCTAAATAAGGATTAATTTGGCATTAGTAGGGTGAGCAAAAAAATTATTATTGTTTTTGGGATTATAAAACTTGAATGACAGTTTGCATTTTGCATTTCATTTGAATTAATGATTTGGGTATATTTATTCATGCAAAGGTTACTTGTGGAGCTCATCAATAATAAGGATGGCTTTTGTTTTGTTGGATGTGTTTCTGGGTTAAGTGGGGTGTATGTGGGGTGCGGTTGGGGTAGGAAACTTCTATTACGTTGGGCAAGGTTCTTTGAAAAACCAGGGTTCAACTCCCCCACAAGTTATTGGTTTTTTAGATGTTTTTAAATGATTTAATGGGGTACATCTATGATTGGAAAATTAATTCCAAAAGTTGAGACGTATTCTTAACCTTTACACATATCCTATGATTAGTGTGAGCTTGAAAACCAAAAAATGGATATCTGCCAAAATGAAAAATAAAAATAAAAAACATATTTATTTAATAAACTATATTCATTTTTTTTTAATTGTGCATACCTTTATGTTATTTTTTTGAAGAATATTCCATATAAATAATATAAAAATGCTTGAAATCTTCATATCTTGGGCAATTATGGTTGAGGGTTTAAAGTTTAGCATTGGGGGGTTCTTTGTTATTTATGCAAAACCTTTTGTTCTAGTTCTTTAAAAAATATTAAAATGGATTCGTTTATAGCTCTAATTCCACATAAAATGGAACCTTAGGTTCATTTTGCTCTAGTTCTTTGAAAAGAAAACATTTCAGGTTTTGATTATGGTTCCAATTCCACCAAAAAATGGAAATCTAGATTTGGTTCTTGAAAAAGAAAATTCAAGTTCCAATTTTGGTTATGGAAATTAAACCTAGTTTTGGTTCCACTTTCAAGTAACCCTATTTGAAATGAGTGATAAATTGTTAATTAACCCTTGGTTCCAAACCATTTTCCCTTTGATTTTATTTGATTTTTTCAAAAATTATGATTCCAATTCCAAAACCAAATCTAGTTTTAAACCCGGTTTCAATTCCAATTCCAAAAATCAAACTTTGGTTTCAGTTTGGATTTTATTAATAAAGTTATACCAGAACCAACAATTCGAACCAACCAAACTAAGTAATTGCCCAACATTGGTGTGAACAAGAAACATTTTTTCGTTGTGTTCTTGTCCCATAGATAACCATGCGGCGTGTTTAGTTATGTATCTACTTGCCTAGGAGTCACCAAGTGCCTTACCTACTTACTTACCTACATAGTTGCGATTTAAATTCTTACTCATGTAAGATACTTAGCCAAATTACATAAGTTATTCAGGGAGAAAAATGGTGAAAAAGTAGGAGGGTTTACAAGATAGGTTAAATTACCAAGGATCAATGGAGTTTGACCAAGGCAAGCCATATGCTCACTAGCATTAAGTGTGATGCTTGTCTTTCTTTTCATAAAAAATTGTAGAATTAGATGTAATTTATGTTATTAGGTCCATGCCAAAAATCATTTTGTGACCCACAAAAAGAGGACTCAAACATTCTCTATAGGAAACAAAGACTTACTCTTCAAACATTGTTAGGATATTGTAATACATGGCAACTTTGGCATAAATTAATTTATTTTATATTTTGCAAAAGTTTTTTGAAAAAAAAAGTTTTATTATTGAAATTTTCAAAAATTTAGATCATAAGAATCTAGAATCAAACCTTGGCCTAGGACAAATAAGCACATAAATTGTGAACAAACTAACCACAAAGGCAATAAGAAAATTATAAAGTTGAGTTATAATTTAATATGTAAATTTGTTATATGCTTAAAAGTCCACGATTAAAAACTCACGTCGTGAATCTAAAATTTTAAAATAAATAAATAAATTGGCACTTGTGTGTTAAACTCACCTAAGTATTATAGTAATGACTTGGCAATCTATATCAATCTAAAATTGAACAAGTTTGTAATGTTATATTCATGTATGTCTTTACCAATCAATATCAAGATTGGTGACTTGAGAGTTATGGAACCTACCATTGGTTGTTGTCATGGACATTTAATGTAATTGTTGGATGGTATTCAATACATCATCCATTCAAATCACTAAGCAAAGAAATTTGGAGTAGAAGTCAATTGTCTATAATAACACAATGAAAGGTTCATTCAATGATCAACCTCCATTCCCCACTTCTTTCAACACCTTCTCTATCTTTATCCTTAACACCTCCTTAGTTTTCCCTAGTTTGTTTCTTCTTCCCTAATTTGCAATTGTTTAAAACAAAAATTCACCACTAGATCCCAAAAAAACAAAATAGAATGGCCTACTTTCTTACCTTATCTACAAAACAATAGGTTGGGCATGATCTAGCCACTTTTCAAGATGGTGCCCAATCTTCAAACTTGAATTGTGTTCTTGCCCATTTGAACCTACTATTCAACTTTTCTTGCTTTCTCACCATTGCCCCCACTTGTTTTCTTTTCCCCTACTTCTTCAATTTTCTTCTTTACACCCCATATAGGAGCTCATTTCCCTAGCTTCTTCAACAAGCTTACACGTTGAAATAATTGCCCACCATTAAAACTAAATGTGAATTTCAGCCCACCCAAAAAAACCTCCAAAATGTTCCAAAAAGGTTGTAATGTGCAAAACAACTAAAACCAACATTGTATGGTGAAAGCAACAACCCTAACCTCAGCCTAATGAGAATGCCAAGTTATTTTGGTGTAACAATTCCACACCCAACATGAAAAATATACATGCAAGTTTGTTGAAAAACTAATTTGGTGATGAGATGAACAAACAACACATATTGTGTTGAGATTAGGCATGTGTCTAGTTTAGCTTCTTTGGATAATTATGTATCTTGTGATTACATTTCACATTGAAAGAAGTTCCAAAGTTTTAAAAGTGTCTTATCAAAATGACCTAATAGATATTCCATTGAAAATATTTATAAGTTGTAATTTTTGAGTTTATATACACACACATGCGCGCACACAAATGAATATATAAGAGATTGCATCTTAAGAATTTGGATAAGGTGTAAGCAAATGACTAAAAGCTAAAAAAAATTCAAATTACACTCCCACTTTGGGGGGTGAACTCTTGGGGAATCTTGAATGTTGTAATATTAATTTGGATATGCAACCAACTCCTAGGATGGGTAACAAAGTGTCATTCCCAAGATGAAGGGAAATCTAAAAGCATTCAAATTGAAACTAAAGCAAACAATGGACAAAAAATAATATAATGTTTTTGAGTTGTTTTTTCCATAATAAACCTTAATTGCATATACTATGAATCATTTGCAACAACATTGAAATTGCTAATGTGAGTCTTGAACATTTCAATGACAATATAGGAATCAAATGAAATTTGAATGAAAAGTTTGATACATCATTCAAAAGATATTTTTAAGGAATATAATTTCAAAAACTATATTGTCAAATTTGGATACCATTTGAGAAAGATATGAAATTTTAATTTTTTTGGGATTCATAAATAAACAAAGATTGGGAGTCCCAATTCAAGATGAGCCCACATTTTTTCATTCCAATGCAAGTGCAACAAAATGCTACAACATATATTATAGGGAGGAAAGTGGTGATTCCTCCAAAGTCTAAACTGTGGTGAAGGTTATGAGTCTATGGTTGGTTTGTGAACCAAAATTAATTCTAAATGCATTAATTGCCCTCTTATTTGGTTTGTGCAATTTGATGGGACCAATAGTTTGACATGAGGGGTTGACTTGTTTTAGTTATATCCTAAAGTTCATGCACAACACTTTTGTCCCAATACATGGAGTTAAGAAGTGCACCTAAAGCTTACAAGTCTTTCAAAACACATTGTATCAAAAAACTTTTATTTTGATATCATATGGCAAACCTTTGAGGTTGCATCACCCAACCTTGTCCAAATAAAATTATTGGTTTCTCAAATAAGTCTTTAAAAGGGTTACAACAAATTGTGCTCATATTCCTAGAAAAATTCATATATAAAAAAACTGAAAAATGTGCCAAAAAAAAATCATTCATTCAAATATCAATTTGGAAAGGGGAAATGACATCCAATTTATGAGCTTAATATGACATTGGAAAGCTCTGAATGAGAGTTGTAACATGGTTTAATCACATTCTCAATATTCTTATGTTTTGTAGGAATTATGAGCCACCCAAAGATCACAAAGCACCAATCAAAATAACAAGCTTTGGGATTTCTGAAAAAAAATGCCATTAAATGTAATCTCATGGAGATATGCAAAGTATAGTATTCCTAGAGAACAATGCAAAGAAACATCACCATGGTGAATCTAGAATGCAAATTTGTGGTAAAGTTGTGAGGTAGTTTGGTTTAAAACTACATTAATCATGACCTTGTTGTCTATTTCTACAATTAAGGTGATGCAAATGTCCATGTAATGTGTGTCATTTTTTCCTCATCATTTTGAAGTTCTCGTGCCCTTGTTTTAGTTGCAAGGAGCCATGGAATATGCCTCATTTTTACAACACAAATTACATTGGTATTTGTTTTGATTTTGGGAGCTAAAAGCAATTAGGCTAACTACTATAGGTTTTGAATATTTAATGAGAATGTAAAAAATGGTCATTTGCTTTAGGTTTGTCATTGCTAAGGTAATTGAACTTTAACCTTTTGACCAATATTAACACTAAACATGCAATATCATCGAGCTACACAAACATACTAAGAAACATTTTATTTTCAACTTTCACATTTTGTTGTCATTGTGTTCCTAACACCCATATTTCCAATGGTTTTGCCCCTTTTGAAGCCCATAAGTTGAATGACATAGAGGCTTACATTTAGGAAAAAAAATTCACATTGTGTTATTGGGGCCACCATGTTTGTATTTTTAGGAGACATTGTTATCTTTCATCTTCTAAGCTTACATGAAACATTTTGACTTAATAAAAATTAGAATTGATCTACAACCATGTTAGGAAGGATTGTTAATGGTCTCAACTAAAGGTCATATTTACATTTTATTTTCATGCTCACCTTCTAATACTTTAATTGAATGAAATTGAAATGACAATCTTTTTAATCAAAATGCTTAATGTTGTATTCAAGATGAAGATAATTTGATATGTTTCCAATGGAAATCTAACAAAAGAAAGTTGTATCAAGTTTTGCTTTCAGAATTTATGAACTAAATTTTGATGTAATTTATAAAGGGGTTGTTGTGCCAACAAAAGTAGGCTTGGAGAAAGATGCATATGATGGAGTATTAAGTTTATTAAAATGTTAATATTATATTATTAAAATGAATTTTTGTTTATTGTGTACTGAAAGTGCACCAATACATTTGAAGTTCAAACAACACATCTAGAAACAATGAAGTTGATGGTAAGTTTATATTTGCATGTGATGAAATTCAACTTTGAAATGTATTTCTATTTTTCTTGATGCACCTCGCGTTGAAACAAATATTTATGTTTAAATGTAACATGTAGTTAGTTTAGTCACAATATATGGTTATGATGTGTTGTTTATGTTACACTTTAATGACAAGCCAATATTGATGACAATGTCTTGTTGTTTGCAAATTGAAGTTTAGCTATAAGATACTCTTACTCAATTTGAAAATATGGACATTCAAATATTGATTAGGGTCCAATATTAAAATGTCCACACCAATTTAGGCTATCTATAAGTTTCTAGCCAAATATGGGTTTGGTTTTAAAAATTGAGCCAATGGGTTTACATGGGACAATACCTACCTCAAGTCAAGTCCCAAGTCCCAAGGTTTGGACTTGGACCCAACCTAAGGAACGCTTAGGTGAACTAGAGCCCACCTTGGAATTAGTCCGCATGTCCTATGTCCTTTTTTTTTTATAGGGTTTAAGTTTTGAGGCTTTTCAAGAGGGGCAACAATTCCACCCAAAGTACTTGATCTAACATCGGTTTAATGATAAGATTTTTTCATCAACTCATCAAAACAATTCCATAATACTTTTACATTTCTCTCCTTTTGATTAGTTGAATAAGTGATAATAACATGGAAGTAATATGAAAAAATAAAGTTATTAATCTATTTATAATAATTGTTAAAAATCTATTTATTCCCAATTATAATAGTGGAAGTGTGGAAAACTTGGATATGCGATAAAAAATCCCCCCCCCCCTTCCTCCCCCCCCTTTGCAATAAAAGATGATAACATAAGTAATAACTTGACACTATATGTATAGAGAAAGTTTATTCCATTGCAAAGGAACAATTTTGGAATTTATGTAATATTGTAAATTTTTTACCTTGAATGTTAATTCATGTGATTACATCATTTTCAACATGTTTATAATTTATTTTTTGTAGTGGAGTTCTAATGTGTTTCAAAATGGACATTACATCCATATTTGAGTTTCAAGCAACTAGAAAAACCATATCATTGTCAATTGCAATAGTCACAAAATAGTACGATCTACAAATGGACATCAATTACAAAATAGTACAATTAATTCAGTATTTATTAATTTCATTGAATTAGTTGTAGCATAATATCATTAGCAAATCCCACTAGTCTCAAGATAATAACATATGAAAAATTTGCATGAGTCGCAACTTAGTTTTTCTATAGTTGAACTTTTATCATCCACGTTGAATGGATGATGATCCATGTAAGCACCATGGTGGCTTGCAATCATTTTTCTTGAAATTTTTTTTGTGGTAGTAAACTTTTTAGCTTGAATGTTTAATTGCAAGTCACTTGCATGCAATTTCACATATTTTGGTGATGTTATTGTCCACATGGCACACCATATATGATGTCCATTACAACTGATGCAACTTGGTGTATGTAAATATTATGAGTTGCAATGGTTGCTACAATTGAAAAATGATATAAGCTCAGTTGCAAGAGCATTTTTTTCATAATATCTTTGTAAAAGTTTTGATTTGATGATCAAATCCTCTAAGTCTTGATGGGTTGGTTAATTTCTATCAAACAACTTTTTGTTAAGGCCCTTGCTTTGGTTTTAAAGGTTATGGCCAATTAATTGTATTCCAACCAAAGCCATGGATATTTGAACATGATTATGAATCTTAATGTAGATTGAAATGAATGGAATCCAGACATATATATTTTATCTAAAAAATTTGGAATTTTTTTTCTATATTGTATTACACAATCCCATGTACTATGTATAGGGATGGTTAACAGAAAATTGTCAATTGTCTTCACTTGCTGCATTCACAATCATTGCAAAAGGATGAGAATATTTCTACCTTTGCAAAACTAAAAACACAAGGTGGTTGACGGAAAAGTTTGTTGCAATAGAGTTTATCCATAAAGCCACACTGTCTTCACCCTGTCTTTGGGCCTGCTTTCACTCTCCTATTCCCTCTCTTTCAGTGGTATCTGCAAAGTAAGGAAATTTTATTAAATCTCAGTATGAAATGCTGAAACTCATCAGCATTTCACGCACAATGTTCGAGAGCAATTATAGTAGTTGTACATGTAGGAGAAGTGAAAATATATGGAGCAGCACAGCAGTGGAGGCGGTCAGGAAAAAAAAGGAAAGACAAGATGAAACTCAGTTTACCACCAAAATTGCTGGAAAATTTAGTTTGGGTCCTGGTTATTTTGTTTTGTAAGATGAAACTCAGTTTCCCACCAAAATTGCTGGAAAATTTAGTTTGGGTCCTGGTTATTTTGTTTTGTAAGATGAAACTCAGTTTACCACCAAAATTGCTGGAAAATTTAGTTTGGGTCCTGGTTATTTTGTTTTGTAAAACTTTCATTCAGAGTTAACCATTTGATGCCCTATTATATGCCGAAACTGGCTGTTCTCGCCCCCCTAATTAAGTGACTTTCCTAAGATAACTCTAATTTCACAGATCGCTGTATAAACCTATAATAATAGTCATAACAATACATCAGATGTCATTTGCAATAATATTCTAGAATAATAAACAAATAAATGCATTCAAAAGTTTAAAAAATTGGGTAAATGTAAACACATTGTTTAAATTCAGCTGTGTGTCAACATATGAAGGAAAAAACCAGACTTGTAGAAAGGAAATCTTTCAGTTTCTAGATGACATGAACTGATCGCTGCGCAATGTCCAAACTTATGATTTTGGTTCCTTAAACAATTTAGGAACCCCCTTGCTCAAGTGAGAGATGGAAAAACAAAGGGTTTTTGATTCTTTGAACAACTTGGAATTTGGAGGCTTTAGAACTTTACAAAACTTTAGAACTGAGACTTTCAGCCACCACCCTCTCTCTTCCCCACCAGCAAGAATTGCTAATGAAGCCAATTTATTCAACTTTTGACCTAATTTTTTTGCCTTTTTTGTTGAAGGCAACTAACTACCTCATGGTGACCAGATGCCAGGCCATGTTGGTTTTGCTTACACCCACTGCCTTTCTGGTTTGATTCAATTCTTGCAGCTTTTGGTTATATTAGTGCACGAGCGGTTGTACTGGTCTACTTTCAAGTTTCAGGCATTTCTAGTTGACAACATTGTATGAAAATCAAATGTTAAAAAAAGCTCCATCACAAATGAAAATGCAACATGGTTCCTTCCTTCCTTCCTTCCTTCTTCGACTCTCAGAATTTTCTGCAAATGACTTACATTTCCAGTTGAGTCATATAATAACTCAAGAAACTATAAAATTTGAGATGTTTATTCAAATGGGTTTTGCACTAGTTCCAGCATTTCTAGTTGACAAGCAGCAGCATGAGATTTATTCATAAGTAAAACAATTGAATCAAAATGCAACTCCGTTCCTTTTTCAACTCTCAGTTGTTTTTGACACATCCTTTTTACTAATGTTGCTTGGGAAATTTGGATGAATTGCTTCTGGTTTTCTTGATGGGTGGGAGGTATTGTTTTTTTGTTGGGCATTTTGATGTGTGAGGGTTTAGTACCGTATGTATTCACGGGCACAAAACTTAACCCTAGTGTCGAATTATGCTTTTTTCACCTATGTCAGGTGCCATCATCATTTATGTGCAACAATGTGGTAGCGAGTTTAGTGTAGTGTCGGATGGTCAAGTGGTGGATTGGTGTATTTGTTGGAAAAACTATCTACATACTTGAATGCTATGCTTTGGGGGGGGGTTGGTCACATCTACAACAAGGGGTGTGTCACATTGTGGCCTTGCCATTTACATTAAAAAGTATCTTAATGCAAAAAAAAAGAATTATGGAAAGTCAAATATTTCACCATGCAAAAATATACCAATCTTCAAAAAAATCCTCTAAAAGAAACCAAAATCCTTCAAGATATTATTATAACTCTATTATAACTAATCTCAAGTTTCAATACAAGCCAAACTATCATCTTTCAAAAATCCTCATATAAAAATATATAGACCTATTTTTATTATTATTACCTAGGGGCCTATAAAAATCCCTTAAAGCTACTAAACTCTCTATAATGAATCTAAACACAATATATCGTTCATTGCCTTGGAAGGCAAGGCCAACAAACACTAAGTGCAACAAACACATGTGAGAGCAAACTGGCAAAAAAAATCATATCCAACTTGCAACACTCATTGCAAACCATCTTATGACAAAATAATACTTCATGAAACAGAATTGCTGCAAAAGTATCTGCCCTTTTGCAGAACTTCATCATCTCATTCAAATCTAAGCACGTATATATCACACATCATCATCATCATCATAACACATAACTAGCTTCAGGGTTTGTCGCCCTGACATGTCTCATACTCATTGGACATCCATGCCCCGAATTATATCACATAGTAAGCTGCTGACTGACTAGCAGTTTTCAACCTCGGTCTATTACTTTTACATCCATAACCTGCTCAGCACATGGATGATGATGGACCACAGAAAGAATGCATCTGGATATATTCATCACTAACCTAACTTTACATCTGTAACCCCGCTTAATAACCAGAGTCTCTGAGTGAAATTTGTTTTCCTCAGTTGATTATTATTAGCTCTAAAGATGCATTCACACTTGGGTGTTAGGGACTCTAGTAGGTTTGAGTCCCCTAACACCATGCTTCCCGTATTTAGGACTTAAAAAAACTTAGTTACCATGAAAATTTTATGTTAAGCTAACATTCACTTTAACAGTAAGCTATGGCCCCATTTAACATTGGGTGCCATCTAGGATGCCACCTAGATTTTCATTTAACATTGACTTAACATCAAGTGTGGATGCACCATAATAAGAGAGGCCTTTTACTCAAATGAGGGGATGGTACTGGTGTAAGTGCGGCGGGTTCACCAGTTCACCCTGACCTGTTACAACACATAGTTCTTTGTTTGAATGAAATGAAGCACTATTCACTTTCTGCAGTCGATGACGTTGGAAAAAAAAAAAAATCTTGAAGGATTCAAATCGCCTTCGAAAATTTTAAAAAAATTCATAGGATTTGATTTGATTTGATTTGATTTGATGTTGGTGGCCTTGTATGTAGACACTAGTAGAATTCCAAATTGGTCTTGTGATACAAACAAAACATGCGGTGTGGTGGTGTTGGGGTTATCCTTCCTGACATGGTCTCACGAACAGAATGTGAAAAAAGAAAGGGGTCCTGAATGTCACTCCCCAAAAAACAACTGAACTTTTCAAAACTTATGCTTTTTGCAGTCATGATGGACGAGTGTCTCTTCACACCCTTCAGTCAAAATGGACAGGTTCAACAGACTGTTGTTGTTG
>Ga0209208_10007385_pt1 | contig 14901 bp, 12 predicted proteins | sample S1TSphfallax_3_FD_187694 | JGI IMG/M metagenome (GOLD analysis project Ga0209208, IMG submission 187694) | Host-associated microbial communities from peat moss isolated from Minnesota, USA - S1T2_Fd - Sphagnum fallax MG (SPAdes) (version 2) | ecosystem: Host-associated > Plants > Peat moss >...
ATATATAAAAGTGAAAAAGAAACACTTTATTTTTACTATACAAATTAATAATAATAATAATAAACACATAAAAATAAAAAAATAAAAAAGTTAAAAGTTTCTAAAAAAAACTAAAACATGAACCAAGTTTAAAGAAACCGGGGGACTTCACAGTGGCCGAAGGTCACGGGCACCCACTAGTTTGTGTTATATCCAACAACTGGCCAATAGTTCCTCTGTCTGTCTTGCCCATCTTCCAAGTGAAGAATACATCAAAACTTCTAATTCTGGTAGACCCTAGACTAGCCCCCTCCACATGATTTAAATGAAACCCACTACACATGAATCGAAGAGTCAAAAGAAAATTGTAAGCTTCTCAACCATAAGGCATTTACATCATCAAGACAAAGCAAATGAATGCACTTATTTAAGCCTGTCTGCTACTGGCATGACCTTCAACTCTTTTCTTAATTCCATCCAGGCTTGTGTAAGAAAATAGTTTGGACTTCACATCCTCATCATACCAAGTCATTCCCAGAATTAGGTTCTGTCCATGCAAAAGCATTCTGCAGATTTGTGGAAAGGTAGGCCGTGCCTTTGGGTTCCCATCCCAACAACTATGAATAAGAAAAGCCAAGAATGGTGGACATGTCTTTGGTAAATCAGGCCTTTCCCCTCTGTCTATTCTTGATTGGACATTCATCCTTTGTTCAGCTTGAAAGGGCCCTTGTCCAGTAAGGACCTCAAAGAAAGTCATTCCAAAACTGAACACATCCACCATTAGTGGATATCTTTTGTGTGTAAGCATGTGTTCTCCACTAAGCTCAGGAGCTCTCCACCCTGTAGTCCCCACCAGCCATGTTTGCTGCTGGTCTGTAGTAGAGTTCCTAACATTTGTTTTAGCCTCTCCAAAGTCTGCTAGCTTCACAAACAGATGGTTGTCAAATGGCTCTCGTTTCCACAAAATATTCCGGCATTTGAGGTCACGGTGCGCCACCTCTTTGCTATGAAGGAAACACATGGCCTTGGCAACTTGAAGCATTATCTGAATTGCCTCAAGAAAGGAGAATGGATGGATTGATTGCTTGCATGGTGAAAATGGTAAGGGTGAAGATGCTTCCTTAGTTGTTTGCTGTGCCATGAGCCTGGATATGTCACCTGCCATTTTCTCCATCAACAAGTACGTCTTAAGGTTCGGATTGTCCCAGTAACACATCAATTGCACAACATGCGGATGTCGGATCTTACTAAGAATGATTGCCTCACTGGCTTTTGCATCCATTGCATCCTTCTCCTGCACACCTCGTGTAAATACCTTCACAACAAATTCTTGTCCCATCAACCATCTGACTTTCACAACTGTTGCAGTATTGTCATACCCCAAGGCATCTGCATCTAGATTGATATGAATGCCATCTTTAAACTGAGAGGGTCTCCATGAAAATGGTGAAAGTGTGGCACAGTCTCGAGATTGTCCAGTCCTTCCCAATCTATGTAGCAAATAGTTTCGTAGCTCCAAAGTATCATCAGTAAGCAAACCACTTGTCACCTGTTCTAGCTTTGTCACCAACATTTGCTTATCCTCCAACAACTCTTTCTCAAGGATATGTAATCTCTGATTTAGGAAATCTTTATAGGCCTTGTCTGCATCTTGGAGCTGGAGAAGAAGGTTGCTTGTCCTCATTTCCTGGATCTCCAAGATTGCAATGTGCACCATGTTCTTCCACCACTGCAACTCTAAGACAATCTCAACATAATTTTCTTTACTATCCATTAGTGCAACTGCCTTGAGGAGCCACTTCTCACTACAACACTCCATCACAAGCATCTCTGCTTTTTTCACCATATGATAAAGATGCTTCATGGTTACACCATGCTTGATGTGTCTAGAAACATGACTTTGAAGCTCCAAGTAGGTCTGTATCTCCTCAAGTTCTGATGCCAGGTACTCACACTGCAATTTGTTGATTCGTAGAAACTTCTTTTCTGAACTCCAATCATCCAAGCTCCCTTGAGAAATAAATTTTTGCACTTCCTTAATGGACTCCAATATCAGTTGGAAATAGTCTACCATGATGGAGGTGTGTGACATATTGGGCCTGCACAACCTGCTCATGTATCAGCAAAAGATGTTGAAGACACTCCTGAGCTAAAAACATCCCCACTCTTATTACTTCCCAATACACATTTTTCATGGACAAGTTCATGTTCAAAGAAGGTGTCAGAACAATAGAGCCCAACACTTAGAGTAGGTAGCAAAATAACAACTGAATGAAAAGAATAATGCCAAAGACACTTTCAGTAGTTTGACCATGGACAAAACATTAATTGTCACATATTGGGTATTCAGCCATGGCACTTGGACATACCAGTCCTCTTTCCAAGCATCTCCATCGGTGCAGTCACAACATCCTGGAGAGTCACTGTCATACATAACTACAAACAAAAGAAAAATATTAAGAGTAACAGAAGAAAAGAACTCATACTAGGAAGCCCCTAAAGATATGAGACATTGAAACACTCTCAACACTCTCAAGACTATCTGCAGCTTCTCTACCTGCATGAGATCCTTCTGTTGGACCAGCATCATCATGTCTATGTTCATTGTCGTCATCCTCATGATCCTCATGCTGTTCAATAAAAGCCTTTTGCCTAAAGCAAACCACACACATTACTCAGTGGAGCAGCATATGGCACAGAAATATTTCAGAACCCACATATCATGAATACAGGAAGGAGTTAAGCAGCCTGCCTAAAAGGTGGTAGTTAGCACCATATTGTTAGACCACTTTCCAAGGAGACAACTTACAGTGCTGAATATCTTGCCAAAGTATCAGCTTGTCGTTCTTTCTTCAGCCTCTGCTGCTCATCCTCCACATTAGAAGCCTGGATCGATGAAACAAGGATAGATACAAAGGTCAGACTAAAACAAGAATACTCTAATTAACTTATGACACTCCTCCAGGGCATGTAAGCTGTGAATTCTCAGCCTGAATGCTATTGGCATCTAGTGGTGAGATTGATACAAGCTTAAATATCAGCTGTTCTGGCACTGTCTTATCTCTGTTGGTTCCTTGAACTATCAATAGGATATCTATCTTTTCTATTGGCAATTCACTTTGCTAAGCCTCAAGATAATGGATGAGTCCTGATTACATTAATTAGTGACATTTGGAGACACACTTTGATGTCTTTTGGATACAGTACTAACAAGTGCTTATTATTTTGACAAGGTCTTAGAGTCCACAGGACCCTCATGACATTTGATGGAAAGGCTAACAAAGTCTTCCAATACACAAAACTCAAGTCAGGAAGAAACTGATAACATCAAGCCTCAAGAAAGGAAGTACCTTCAGTTGATGGACGTCTGCCACCTCATCTAGTATTTCATCTACAAACACACTTGCAGAGCATTATACAGCACACTTATTCTGGAAAGAATCTAGCAGGTTGCAGATTGTAAATAAATGTAAAAAGTGCTTCTAGAGGTTTAAGTGATCAGTTCCAATCTGTGCTGGAAAGCAGGCCATGTTCCTGAATGAGGGATTATTTGTCACCTGTCATTTTAGTTGGCTCGTAAAGTTTGACGGGCATATATTGTGGTTGCTGGTTAGAGACTTGATGCATTTTGCAGAAACTGCAAGAATTCCCAACCAAAGTAGATATTAAATCTACATTTTGTGCACCAAACCTCAGATAGCCATGCATGTAGTGCATGGGAAATCTACTGTTGGATGGAGGTCTATTCGTCATTTCCAATTGGATTGATAAATTAACAGTGAAGAGGAGTCCTATTAGAACAGTCAAATCCAAGTTAAAGCACCAGCTTGGGCAGTTCCAACCTATCCTAAAACTCAACAACTTTATTGCATGAGACATGGAAGAATACTATGTTCAGTCTGTATGACAGGATAGAGCTCTAATTTAACTGAATGAAAACAATCATGTGAAAACCATTTCAGTATTTTGAAAATGGACAAAGTATTAATTGTCACGTTCTGGTACTTAGCCATGGCATTCAACATACCCATCCTCTTTCCAAGCATCTCTATTGTCACAGTCACAACATCCTCCAGACTCACTGTGGTACATAACTACAACCAAAAACACAATCTTAAGAGTGGAAGAGAACAAGAACACATACTAGGAAAAGACCTAATTTGAGACATTGAAAAACTTATCACAATTAGATCTACCAAAGTCAATACCATCTTCCCCACTATACACTGCAATTCTCAATGCATTGCACTTGCAAAAATTTATCTAAAATCCAGGAATCGCCTATTATTTTGGTCTTCCTGTTTCAGAAATGCATTATGGCCAGTTCTTTAAATCATTCCACATTCAACTGAAGTGTCTATCTAACTCAAGCCCAAATCCTCTGGAGCACTTACCAAAGTCATGGAATTTATGGTCACCTTGATGAAAACATATTTCACATATTGCACTGTCCACCCCACACACAATCAATTATGCGGTTAGATTCACACAAAGAGAAAAAAAATTAGGAATCAACTTCGGAAAGAACTAATTCCCTTAACAAAATCATCAAAACGAAACATTGTGAATTTGGCCTCATCCTTCATGGCCAACAATAGACACGTTGACAAACGATGAACAAACACCCCAATGACACCTCTGTTATGAAACATTTCCGTCTTATGCTAGAATTGCCATAGCAACGCATTGATTACTGAGCAGAATTGGCTTCAACTCACATGGTTCAATAAGATGGCCAGAACTATTCATTCTAATTAAGAAAATTGTATACAGCGTTTTAAAAACAATGTGAAATTAACGAACCCTCGTCTCCAATACAATCAGCTGACGATCCATTTTCGACATGGATATCACCTTGGCAATCATGAACAACCGGAAACTGTAGAAAGAAAGCAAAGAAAGAAGCATCAAGAAACCACATCCAGATTGCGAGGAGGCGACAGGGTGGGAGGAGGGGGGGGAAATGGAGGTCGTGTGAAAAAACACAAAAGCGAATGCAGCTGCTGACCTCGACTCGTTAATCTGACAAGTGCGACACCGATAAGCAACAGTATCCTTGGTCCAATCCGTGGTACACTGCGAACGACCCGACGACTTCAAAGCTTTGAGGAGGTATTGAAAACTCTGATAGCCAAGCGACATAAATCGCTCCTTTTCCTGGAGTTCCTCCCTCAACGCGAGTTCCAATACTCCAAGCGATCTCACGAAGTACCAGTTATATGCACTTGTATGCGATTTTTTGAGCTAGAAAACGTACAATGCTGGTGAACGGCCACATGAAGGATGGATAAGTGGTCAGGAAACAGTTTTCCGTTGGGTTCCAGTTCCCTAGCTAACTGAGTTATAACGGGCATCCATTGGATGGTGCTTGGATGCACTGGTGGGTGCTGGTTCACTGTGGCCCTCATGAACGTTTTGATGAACAGCTTTGCTTTCTCTTTGGATGAGTCATGGCAGGCACCCTACACGGGAAATCGTGGATGATGGAATAGGGAATATGGTAATTGGGTGGGATAGAACAAAATGTTAAGTCATTCAGCTAGAGACAATTATATCCATGTGGATGAATGAAAAAATAGAATTGGGGAAAGCGATCTCACAAAGTTCCACTTAGATGCAGGATCCAAGAACAAGACAAGCACCACCAGAGACAAGTCTCACTTCGAATACGTGGAAGGACGCAAGTGTGGAGTCTGTGGTCAATCAGGGCACAACTCAAGAACCTGCCCGCAGAAGTAATTGAACTGATAAAAGACGCACTCAAATTTATTCTGTTTACAATCGGACCAGCAAAAAAGGTGTGAATCTAGCCAAAAAAGGTGTGAAAATAGAATTTTCCATTCTTTATCATTTAAACATCTTATGATGGTATGGGTTGGCAAGAATTCTTCCAACTTCAAACTGAGTCATTGAGACTCTTGCAATGAACTGAAAGCTTGTAATGTCAATGTTGATGAAAGGGTTTGTCTGGAATTAATTGTTGTTTCACAACCATGTGTAGTGGTGGGTTTTACTTCCTGTCTAGACCTTTTAGACAATTGCATATAATGATCCTAACTTCTTTAATATCATTCCAAGAGTGTTAATTCAATCATTATTGTCGGTTGCATATATTTAGATTTCACTAGGAGTCAGGGCTGAAAAAGCTTGGGGCCGAACTTTGAGCATTTTTCGCTTGTTGTTTGGCACCAAGTTACTAACAAACCCTAGAACATTGATGTCAGGATATTAATGAATGCTGGAACATTGGCCCCCAGGGTTGTAAATTGGCTTCCCAAATTCGATGGTATCCTTTTTCAGCCTTGGGGCCAATAATACAAGGCCATAAAGTTCAGCATTTAGTATTAACTTGGGCCAGATTGAAAAGATTTTATTTATTTATTTCTGCCTTGTAAAGCTCCCCCTTGGGACTGATTTCAACTTTTGCATCGTCAAAGTGGGTCTAATTGTAAATTTTGGTTTTTAAAAAATATTTCATAATTAGAGAAATGTTAGTTTTGATTATTTCGAAAATCTCAATGCAGTGGTAAAGAACTAACCTAGCAAGTTTTTGGGTGATTATTCGATTTTCTGATATTTTGAGAACCGTGGTTAGATATCATAACCAGCTGCTTGATTATTCTGAGATCCACAATTATCAACCCTGTTTTTCTTGTCTGACTCTCTCCAATTTATTATTATTATTATTATTTTAAAAGGAAAATGTCTTTTTGTAGCAAATCATCCTTAGGAATATTTTGCCAATTCTGGCTACGCACAAAATACAAAATACAAATCTATACTTTTAGTCATCCTTCTATACTTTTGGGTAGAAATCTACCAATTTTGACTATTTTTTCCCCCTCACATTTGACTATTGAAAACCTCCAAAATCACTTCAATTTTGAATTTTCAGTATTTAATTTCTCTTTTTTTTTGACGAAATTCGCCGATAAAAGACAGGCTGCTGATCCATGATACATATGCACCTACAGGGTTTGTTTTAAGGATTTTGTGGTGCAGCCAAAGTGGCGATCATCCAGAAAATAATTTAGCCAAATTTAGGTACATAGTAGATATGGATGTAGGAAAAAAAACAGAATCCCTCTATATTCTTGGCTACATATTGGAACTTATCATAAAAATCTGGCGATTTGGAATTTTTTCTTTTTGAAATCTAGCGAATTTGGGTAAATTTTCCCATGAAAAATCCTTTGCATAGGTCGAAATCATATTTTTCAGGTCGAATTTTGGCAAAAATTCGCCAGTAAAATAATCGTTGTGGACCAATGGGACAGCATGCATTTATTTTTTATTAATTGAAATTAATTCATTGGCCAGAGCTGCTTCTGAGCAATTGCATTTTACACTGTTTGGGTAAATTTTCCCATGAAAAATCCTTTGCATAGGTCGAAATCATATTTTTCAGGTCGAATTTTGGCAAAAATTCACCAGTAAAATAATCGTTGTGGACCAATGGGACAGCATGCATTTATTTTTTATTAATTGAAATTAATTCATTGGCCAGAGCTGCTTCTGAGCAATTGCATTTTACACTGTTTGGGTAAATTTTCCCATGAAAAATCCTTTGCATAGGTCGAAATCATATTTTTCAGGTCGAATTTTGGCAAAAATTCGCCAGTAAAATAATCGTTGTGGACCAATGGGACAGCATGCATTTACTTTTTATTAATTGAAATTAATTCATTGGCCAGAGCGGCTTCTGAGCAATTGCATTTTACACTGTGGTGGGTGCTGATATACCTATTCTAGGACTACCCGGAAATTACTAAGAGTTTAAAAAGCATAAAGAATTTATTACAGTTTACAGTGCACTCAAGCGCGTGGCAACAATGCTTTCATTGGTTGAATCCGCGGGAGTGAGCATTTCATCCGAAACCCTAAATGCAGATTTATTAAATATTTCATCCAAGTTTGATAAAAAAACAAGTATAAAATTTTGTTTACTTATGTTTGGATGATCATCCATTTTGGAGTCTACTTAGTGATATTTTTGGATGTTTTCAGATGTGGGTAGGAGTCAGGTGGCTTTTGTTTGGAGGTTTTTTTATTGGAGCTTCTGGAGGAGGATGTTAAATTAGCTATGGGTCCTATTTTTTCCCCTGACTGCCCAATTGCCCGATCAAGACGTGTCTGATTATGACCAGAGTTATATTGGTGCTGCCTGGGTACTTCTTCTGCCCTTTCAGCCCTGTGATCCATCTTTTTGAGAAAAAGATGAATTGTGCCGAAACACAAAAAATTTTGGGTGCTGTTATGCACAATTTGGCTGTGTAATAGACACTAAGAGGTATTATATGTGTTGTAGTATCCATTCCATTTCCAAAACATGTATAATATGACACAATTTTTTTAATCCAGACAACACAAGATGTGTCTGGTCATCAACAGATGTGGTTGCAAATTTGGCAATTAGGGAAAGAAGAAGAATTGCTGATTTAATGGCCTCCACTGCCTCCGAAGAGCATGGGTATGAGTGTTGAATTGTTTACTATTTACAATTTTACGTCTGCTTGGGACCGGAGAGTCCATTAGACGAAAGGTAGATCATGGAGGACAAATTGTCTTTTTGTACTAACAGCATGCCAAAACTTGGCTAGGGCGACTATGTTCGTAGTCTATATGAGTTCAACAAGAGTGCTAGTGTGGGTGAGGGGTTTAGGAACAAAATTGTTCCTTAACTTTTTGTGTATTTGGATAGACAAGGAGCAAGTGCTCTTCATCCTCAACCTTCCCCAAATCACAACCTCGACAAAGCCTCTTTGCGTATGGCACACCTTTCCACGAACCTAGCACTATCTCAAGCTTCGTATTGCCAAATCGAAACGGGCCAAAGTTTTTCACAACTGATGTCACATAAGTAGCTTTCACTCTCGTACGACATACCCTTGAAGCGCAAATATCTTGTCTACATGCTGGTCCTAATCTCGCCGTTGCTAAAGAGCTTTTCAATGAAAGCTAGTCACATATTATCTTTCACCATTTTTACATTCAACATTGTGTGAGGAAAACTTGGAAAGGGTGGGGCCCCAGCCTCTTGGTTGATTGGTTGAATAGTCCCCACCTAAAGCGCATGGGTTGTTGCAAGCTGAGGCGTCGTTCCCAACGACAATTAAACTAAGGGCAAAAAACTTGTCATCTCCTTGGGTTGATTCTGGAGTAGCCATTTTTTCACACATGCAGACCAACATTTCTTTCCTGTAGCAAGCATAACGAGCTGGGTTTCCCATGCCTTTCCCAAGATGTGGTCTTTAGTGACCATGCTCACACAGTTATAGTATAATAGTGTTTGTCCCCATGCAAAGTGTTCAAAGGGGAATTTGGCAAATTTTTCCAACACGATGGACGTGCTGGTTGTTTTTTGCACCCCAAGCAAGCACTTGAAGAACCTTCCATACACTACTTCAATAGCCTTTATTTTCTTGGAGTCCACCCAAACCTCACATGCATAGCTTGCTATGGAACACACCAACATGTTGAAAAGGTCACATTGTAACTTAATGTCCATAATACGTAACTCTAAACCCAATGTTCCATTGCCCTGTCTAAGTTCGAAGTGGTCTCGAGGAAGATCCCTAGGTATTTGAAGGTCTACACATGCTTAATAGCATCACCTTCAAACACAAACTCTTGGCATGGGTCAATAAAGTTGAACACCATGACTTTTGTTTTTTTTCACGTTCATTGTAAGTCCATGTTTAGCACATAATTGTTGGAGCGCGTCAAATTGTTGCTACAGTCCCACTTCTAACTTCGACATCAAAGTGAGGTCACTTGCAAAAAGCAACAACCATATGTGCATGTCTGTTAGGGTCAGTGCATAGCATTTTTTGCCATCCAAGCGCCCCTTTAGGGCATCCAAATATAGCCCAAATGATAAGGGGGCTAAGAGGACAACCTTGTTTCACACCTTGTTGGCACTTGAACTTAAAGGTGACACCTTCGTTTGGGTGGTTGATGCATAAGGTATCCTTGGCATACATCACCTATAGGCATTGCAAAAAGTGTCCCTCTACCCCGAGGCTAGCCAACACCTACCACAACACTTCACGTGGCACAGTATCGAACGCCTTTTTGAAATCCACAAAATAGCAATAGAGTGGCTTCTTTTTTGCCTTGCTTTATTCCATCAAAGTTCCCAATATGAAGAGTTGGTCAGTAGTGTAGTAATCTTTGCAAGACCCAGCTTGACCTTTAGCATGTAGCCCATGTTGTTCAGCCCATTCGCTCAGCCTTTTGTCAAGGATCATAGTGAACAACTTTTCTAGGATAGGCCCAACTATTATCCCCCTGTAATTGTCAAATTCAAAAGCATCACCCCTTTTAAAGAGCGTGTGGACCACCCGAGTGGAAAGGGCTTCTGTAAAGCCTTTTGCCAGAAAATAATTGAACATTATCAATAGTGACATGTGTAGCAATTCTCCCACATCTAAAATGAACTCAACTTTCATACCATCTAAATTAGCAACCTTGTTCCTTTGTAGTTTTTTCAGTGCCTAAAGTAGTTTAGCAAGTGTGATATTTGTGTTCAAGGTGTGGCTAGCTGGAGGTATCGTCACCTAGGCCGAATTTCGCAACTATATGGCTAGCGGAGACTGGCCAACTAGCTCGTGGAGGCCTTCCAAAAGTGTAGTTGCATTGATCTTGTCCACAACGAGTGCCTTTGGTTGGTACTTTTTCCAGAATAAGAGCGCATTCACCTTGGCAAATGCACACATATGTTGAGCTTATGTAGTTTCTCGAATTTTTTTTTTCCTTTTTAATAACTTTTTCAATTTACTTGTTTGATGTTTAGTGGCATGTGAATGAGGGTCAGCTTTCAGCCAAAGTTTCAGCTCACATTTTGTTGTACGATAGTTAGCATCAAACCAGGATTTATGGCAGTGCCTTTCTTTGTAGCTCCCTCTCGAAGGTTTATTGCCAAAAGTAGATTTTCCTATAGCACCCACGCACTGTTGTATAAGGCTAGCTCACCCGTTTCCCCCAGATGTCCAATCGAATCAGCAACCCATAGGTTTCCAAGACTCGTTGTTAGGGCAAGTTGATATTTTTTAGCTTTTGATTTATCATATTTGAACCTAGGCAAGAATTTTTTTGCTATAATCATATGTTGTGGCTCAACAAAGCTGTAATCGATGTTCAACCGTAGGCACAACGACCTATGGTCAAAATCTCCCCCGTCGTGGAGTAGTGGGTGTCATCTATTATCACTTTAAGGTGTCTAGTAGCTTACCAAATTATAAGTGAGCCAACAATATAATCAACAATGCTTGCACCCCCCATTTGCCAAGCAAGTGAACTGCCCTAATTCGTCATTAGGTGTCCAGCCATTAAAGATGAACAACCTAGCGTCACAACATAGGTCTCGAAGTTCGTGCCCCTAATCGCCAACAATAGCGTCACAGTTTTGTTGCTTAGCCACAGTGTTTAGTTGCATAATCACAACGAGTTCAAATGCTTATAATAGTTCACAAAGGTCATTATTGTCAATGGTGTCTGGTAGAACTGCAACATGCACATTAAAATCCCTTCCCAATTGTATTATGCCCCCTAGAGTTTGAACTTTAACAATATCTGTTGCCAAGTTTTGGAACAAGGATTCGCTTTCGTGTTTGGAGCCAATAGGGGCAACATACACCACGTAAATAAACAAATCAGGGGCAGCACCCCTGTTGACCCTTAACCATAAATAAAATTCATGGCTTCCTTCATTCCATTGTGACAAGTTTGGGCTAAGGTGGCTGCAAAAGTAAGTGGCAACCCCCCTGCTATGTTTTATCGCTTTTGTTTTTCCCAACTACATAGGGCGTGCTATTGCAAGTGAATCAAACCCTTCAACATGTCGCAAATGTTGGCCTGGGAAGTGCCAAGTTTCAGTTAATAAGATGAAGTCAGCACCCTGAAATAGCTTGCGCCTAATGCGCGGGTGTGAGGTCCTCATCCAGGCCCAGCTTGGTCCCTGCCATGCCCTTGCGCCCTCATAGCGCAGCCTAACAATTTTCACTCGTTGCGAATTTCAGCATCACCACACCAGGGCGCGCGCTCATTGCCGGGTCGGAGGCCCATGCAGTTGCAGGCCACTGCCATGTGGTGGTGATGACCTTGGTGCGCAACCTCTTTTGGCCCTGCAATAGCTCTGTTGTGAGTCGCTACAATAGTTCTTTTTGGTTTCGTCTTCCTTGGCCTCGAAGCCCATGAAGTGGAGGTTGAGCTTGCACTCCTCTTGTTTGGGCGCGTCAGCCAAGGTCTCCAAAGCCCGGCTAACCACCTAGCGCATGTTCTTGGCTATCACCGTGGTCCACTTGGGCTCCTTCATAGACGTAGCCTTGGGTGTGGCAACCGTAGTCACTTCGTGTTCCATTGACCGCAAGGTTGTTAGTAGCCGTGAAAGACCCAATGTTCTCGATGGCTGCCTCCATCTTGGACAGTCGCGTGTTAATAGGTGAACTATTGGTTTTGAGGCCGTGATTAGCCAATGTCCGGCTAGGGCTGCCTGGTAGACTATCAGGGGTGCATTATCTAGGATGTTGAGCTCGACATTGTTGCAATGCATCTTGGCAATGTCCTTCTTCAGCATGAAAATGTCCAACGCTACAATGAAAAGACACAACAACAATGCAACATTGAATGCCATCACGGAGTTCTTCAAATCTGAAACCTTCGATACAAGAGGTGAGGAAATTGCAGTAGTGAGAGGAACTGCAGAAGCGTACCTCTGCGTTACGGTTTCTGGTAATGGCACTGCTTTTGTTGGCTGGAGCTCCAAAAATGAATAGAGCTTGCGGGTCCCACACAAAAGTCAGAAGAAATACCAGAATCCGTGACTGCAAATCCCGCCCCACTTCCACTCGATTCCAAAAATTTCTCGTCAGTTGCAGCCGCCAAGTGCGTCGTGTTTCATCTGTTGCAGCAGACACGCTGCGTGGCTCTGCTTCTGCGAAGGAGTTTCTTCGACATTGGAGCTTCGCGGTTATCGCGCTTCGACGCCCACGGTCGCTCCACCGCACAAACGCACACCACACGCTCACACACTTTCTCCCTGCAGCGGCTCAGTACCTTGCAAGTTTTGGAATTTTTTGGAGAAAAACAATTTTTTGAACAGTTTCCAAAAATGGACACTGATAACCGTCAATTCTCAGGGTGGTTCTCAAATACATAGAACTACGGTTCTCCGAAAATCAAGTAACCTGTTCCAAAAAACCATGGTTCTCAATATATTAGAGAATGGGTCCAATGACCTTTTAAAATTTTAAAAATTTGCTAGGTTCATTTTTTTGGTTATTTTGTGAAAACTGCCAGTTCTTTATCTAATATTCATCTACTAGTGGGTGCCCGTGGCCGAAGGCCACTGTGAAGCCCCCTGTGTCATCCAGTCCTACCTCCGGTCCGACCCGTCACTCTTTGCGTGGTAACCGGACCAGAACCGGAACCGCTACTGCAGTTCGTTCAGGACCTGGATATCAGGACCTGGGTTTCAGGCCCTCAACGCGAGGTTTCAGGACCTGGATCTCAGGACCTGGGTTTCAGGCCCTCGGTATTTGGCTCTCAGGACCTGGGTTTCAGGACCTCAACGCGAGTTTCAGGACCTGGATCTCAGGACCTGGGTTTCAGGCCCTCGGTATTTGGCTCTCAGGACCTGGGTTTCAGGACCTCGAAAACTCTCCATCCTACGGTCGTCTTATCTTTTTCCCGTCACTTTTCTCTGCGTCCAGTGGTCACAGACAGACGAAGAAGAAGAGTCGGAGAGGAGAACCGGCCTCTGCATTTTAATTCACCGGCAGGACCGGCATAGAAAATGCAGGCCGACTCCACCGGTGAATTAAAACGCAGAACTGTCGCGTCGGACAGACAGACGGACAGACACCATCTTAGTTGGTGTAATTGTAAAATCATTTAAATCGATTTTATGTTGTGTAAGAGTGTCTCCAGCTGTGCTTGGTATGTGATGTGCACATTAAACTTCGATGACGAAAAGATAAAATATGTTGGTTACATTCAGGAAAATGGTTTTGGATCCGCATAATTGCACAGATTGCAGTAGTTGTTAAATGCCGTAGCATTGTTGTGCACTTGCAGAGAAGAGTGTACTAAATATGATCTAACTATTAATGAGTGTTTGTGATTGGCCCACGATAATGATTGGTCATGGTGGTTTGCTATTAGTAGTCCCCCACCTATTTGTTATCCCAGCTTCACTTTTATGGGTGTGATTCTAGAAAAGTAAATAACTAAATTTTGATGTGAAAAATATTTTTTCAGAGTAACATATTGAGCATTGTGGGAGCTGCTCAAAAACAGTGTACATGTAAAACCAATACATTTATATGATTTTATGTAACTGTGTAAAATAATCTAAGTGTGAAATAATTATATTTATATGATTTTATATGATTGTAAAACAATGTAAAAGATGCTATTTTTACTTGGGGGTGAGAAGGGGATTTCCTAATGGTTTTGGTGATAGGCCAACCAAATGGTTCATTGCAAAAAACAAAAAAAACAAAAAAATCTATCATAACATTTTTGTTTTGAGATGCACCACAAGTAATTAAATAATCAATATGAATCATAATAAGTATCTAAGCTCTTGTAAAAGCTTAGGTTAAAAATGGTGATGAACAAAGTTAAGAATAAAAGTTTTACTCAAGCAATGAAGTGGGGGTGAAATGTTTAAGGTAACGGAAGGGGAGGACCAGAGGTGTCTCCAGAATTCTGTGTGGCCGTTCACCAGCATTGTACGTTGTCTAGCTCATAAAATGGTACCGACGAAAACTGCTGCCGCGTGCTTCATTGTGGGCACGGGGGCTGGCTACGGTTGCGCAATGAATGCGCGGACTAAGTGCATCTACGTGGAACGTTGTGAGATTGCTTGGAGTTTTGGAACTGGCTCTCAACTCTGCAACGCTTTATCCTTCGAGAATG